>Ga0307517_10000005_pt1 | contig 260207 bp, 251 predicted proteins | sample 23_EM_MG_FD_194515 | JGI IMG/M metagenome (GOLD analysis project Ga0307517, IMG submission 194515) | Populus trichocarpa ectomycorrhiza microbial communities from riparian zone in the Pacific Northwest, United States - 23_EM | ecosystem: Host-associated > Plants > Roots > Unclassified...
CGCACCGCGCCCACAACGAGCAGGCGATGGCGCACGCCGCGGTCGCCTATGCGAAGGCGAACTTCCGCCAGCGCATCATGGCGGTGACCACCTCCATCGGACCGGGCGCGACCAACCTGCTGACCGCAGCCGCGGTCGCGCATGTGAACCGCTTGCCGGTGCTGCTGCTGCCCGGCGACGTGTTCGCCTCGCGCGCACCCGACCCGGTGCTGCAGCAGCTCGAGGATTTCCAGCACGGCGACGTGTCGGTCAACGACGCGTTCCGTCCGGTCGTGCGCTACTTCGATCGCCTGATGCGGCCGGAGCAGGTGCTGGTCGCCCTGCCGCGGGCGATTCAGGCGATGACCGACCCGGCCACGTGCGGACCCGCCTGCCTGGCGCTGCCACAGGACGTGCAGACCGAAGCCTTCGACTGCCCGCAGGATTTTCTCCGCCCCGAGCCGATCCGCGTGCGCCGGCCCGAGCCCGACAGCGCCGAGTTCGAACGTGCCCTCGCGGCGCTTCGCCAGGCGCGTCGCCCGCTGATCGTCGCCGGCGGCGGCGTGTTGTACAGCCGCGCCGCCGACACCTTGAGCGCGCTGGCATTGCGCGCGGGCATTCCGGTGGCCGAGACGCAGGCAGGCAAGAGCAGCCTGGCCTGGGACCACCCGCTGAACCTCGGCGCGATCGGCGTCAGCGGATCGCCGGCCGCCAACGAACTGGCACGCGAGGCCGATCTGGTGCTCGCCGTCGGCACGCGGCTGCAGGACTTCACGACCGGCTCGCACACCTTGTTCGCCGGCGCCAAGCTCGTCAGCCTGAACGTCGCGGGATTCGACGCCCACAAGTGGCACGCGCAGTCGCTGATCTGCGATGCGCGCGCGGGTTTGGCGCGGCTGGAGGCGGCCGCCTGGGCGGCCGAGCCGGGCTGGACGGAGCGCGCCCGCAGCGCGGCGTCGGCCTGGCGCCGACGCGTCGATGAGCTGACGACCCAAGCCGTTCCGCGCAACGCCCTGCCCTACGAGGCCGATGTCATCGGTGCAGTGCGTGATTCCGCGCCCGATTCACCCGGGCACGACATCGTGGTCTGCGCCGCCGGCACGCTGCCGGCCGAACTGCACAAACTCTGGCGCGCAGGCCGCCCCGGGGGTTATCACATGGAGTACGGCTACTCCTGCATGGGCTACGAGATCGCCGGCGGCCTCGGCGTGAAAATGGCGCGCCCGGATGCCGAAGTGATCGTGATGGTCGGCGATGGCTCGTACATGATGATGAATTCGGAGATCGCCACCTCGGTGATGCTGGGCCGCAAGCTGATCGTCGTGGTACTCGACAACCGCGGCTACGGCTGCATCCAGCGCCTGCAGATCGCCACCGGCGGCGAGCGCTTCAACAACCTGCTGGAAGACTGCGTACCCGAAGGCGGGCACGACCTGCGCATCGATTTCGCCGCGCATGCCGCGAGCATGGGCGCCGAGGCGGTGCACGTCGACGGCATCGCCGCGCTCCAAGTCGCGATGCAGCGCGCCCGCACCGCGACGCGCACGCAGGTGATCGTGATCGCCACCACCCACACGCGCAGCACCGACGACGGCGGCTGCTGGTGGGAGGTCGCGGTGCCCGAGACCTCGCAACGCCGCGAGGTGGATGACGCGCGCGCCCGCTACCTGGCGGCCAAGCAGGACCAACGCCTCTGACACAGCGAAAGCAACCGCCATGACCTGGAACGTACGCATCGGCATCAACCCGATCTCCTGGAGCAACGACGATCTGCCCGCGCTCGGCGGCGAGACCCCGCTCGAGACCGCGCTGAGCGAGGGCGCGCAGATCGGCTATCAGGGCTTCGAGCTCGGCAACAAGTTCCCGCAGGAGCCGGCCGCACTGGCCGCCAAGCTCGCCGAGTACGGCGTGGCCTGCGTCAGCGGCTGGTACTCGGGCCGCCTGGCGGAGAGCACGGTCGACCTCGAGATCGAGAACTGCGCGGCCCACATGAACAAGCTGCGCCACAACGGCTGCCGCGTCGTCGTCTACGGCGAGGTGGCCGGATCGATCCAGGGCCGGATCGACACGCCGCTGGCCAAGCGCCCGCGCTTCACCACCGACGCGCAGTGGCAGGGCTACGCCAAGCGCCTGAACGCGTTCGGCGAACACCTGAAGGCCGCCTATGGCGTCACGCTCGCGTACCACCACCACATGGGCGCCTACGTCGAGGCGCCAGTCGACATCGACCGCCTGATGGCCGAGACCGATCCTCAGTGCGTCGGCCTGCTGTTCGACACCGGCCACGCCTTCTACGGCGGCGCCGCCGACCCGGTCGCACTGCTGAAGACGCACGTCGGCCGGGTCGTGCACATGCACTGCAAGGACGTGCGGCCGCAGGTGATCGCGACCGCCCGCAACGACGGCTGGAGCTTCCTGACCGGCGTGATCAACGGCACCTTTACCGTGCCTGGCGACGGCGTGATCGATTTCGACGCCGTGCTGGCCACGCTGCACGCGGCCGGCTACGAAGGCTGGCTGGTCGTCGAGGCCGAGCAGGACCCGGCGGTCGCGCCGAGCTACCTCTACGCGAAGAAAGGCTACGAGACGCTGCGCCGCATCGTCGACCGGCTCGGTGTGCGCGTGGCGGAGGTGGTCTGATGGTCAGCCCGCTGCTGGCCAAGGCGCGGCGCGAGGGCCGCGAGATCGTCGAGGTCACGCCCGAGCGCGCGGGCTGGACACACGTGGGCTTTCGCGCGCTGCGACTGGCCGATGGAGAACACGAGTCGCTGAACACCGGCGCGCGCGAGCTGTGCCTGGTGGTGCTGAGCGGGCGCGCCGACGTGACGGTCGATGGCGTGGCGCACGAGTCGCTGGGCACGCGCGACAGCGTCTTCGATCCGATCTCGCCGGCGGCGGTCTACGTGCCGCCGGGCCGAGCGGTCGAGGTGCGCGCGCGCGGCCGCGCCGAGATCGCGCTGTGCAGCGCGCCCGGAGGCGACCGTGCCCGCGACATGCGAGTCCTCGATCCCGGCAGCATGCGCCGCAGCGTGCGCGGTCAGGGGAGCAACTCGCGCAGCATCTGCGACATCCTGCCGCACGACGACCCGACGGCCGCGCACCTGCTGGTGGTGGAAGTGCTGACGCCGGCGGGCCACTCGTCGAGCTACCCGCCGCACAAGCACGACGCGGAATCGCCGCCGCTCGAGACGCAGCTCGAAGAGACCTACTACCATCGCCTCAACCCGCCGCAAGGCTTCGCGTTTCAGCGCGTCTACACCGACGACCGCAGCCTCGACGAGGCCTGCGCCGTCGAGGACCACGACGTGGTCATGGTGCCGCGCGGCTATCACCCGGTGGTCGCCCCGCACGGCTACGACCTCTACTACCTCAATGTGATGGCCGGGCCCAACCGCTATTGGGTGTTCCGCAACGACCCGGCCCACGAGTGGATGCTGAAGGCGACATGAGCGCCGCGGGTTCGACGGCACCCGCCGGGACGGCCCGGCACAATCGCGATGCAGCGGCGGCATCGTGCTCAGCCGTGCGACCACCGCTGCCGCCGTAGAGGATGAGCGTGTCGGGCGGCGCATCCATTTTTGAGTGACGCATGATCAGCCTGACCCTACTCACCATCCGCCGTGCCAGGCAGGAGCGCCTGGCCCAGATCGCCGGCAGCCTGACCTTCACGACCGTGCTGTCGATCGTGCCGTTTCTGGCGGTGAGCTTCGCGCTGTTCACGCGGTTCCCGATCTTCAGGCGGTTCGAGCAGGCGATCGAAGAATACCTGTTGCAGAGCCTGCTTCCGGCAGACATCTCACGGACGGTCCTGAAGTACCTGGGTCAGTTTGCCGCGAACGCGAGTGGCCTGACCTTGGTCGGTTCGCTGTTCGTGCTGCTGACGGCGCTCGCGATGCTGCTCACCGTCGAAAACGCCCTCAACCAGATCTGGGAGGTCAAAAAGAATCGCCCGTTCCTCAAGCGGGTCGGTCTGTACTTGTTGATGCTGGCCGTCGGACCGCCGGTGCTGGGCGCCAGTCTGTGGGCCACGTCGTATGTGGTGGGTGTGTCGACGGGTCTGATCGGAACCGTGCCGCCGTCGGTCAAGTTCGTGCTGAACCTGGGCCCCGTGGTACTTGGCATGCTGGTGTTGACGAGCATGTTCTACTTCGTCCCGAATACCCGGGTGCGGCGGCGCGATGCCATCGTGGGCGGCTTGATCGCCAGCATCCTGTTCGAGCTGGGCAAGCGCGGCTTCGCGGCCTACCTTCTGAAGGTTCCGACCTACAAGGCCGTGTACGGAGCGTTCGCGGCATTCCCGGTCTTCCTGCTGTGGGTCTATCTCTCGTGGCTCGTGACGCTGACTGCGGCACTCATCACCGCCAACCTGGCTCGCGTCAGAAAGCGCCCAGCTGGCAAATCGTCGCGGCCCTAGAGGCTTGCGAGGGGTCGCAAGGCCGGCGCGGCGTGAAGGTAGCCTCGCCCTCACCACCGGCTCGTGGCTTGGGTCAGAATGCCGGCGTGACACCAACACCCATCGCCAACGCCAAAGGTCTGAGCGACACGCTGCTGCGCGAGATCGCAGCGACCGGCGGCGTCAAGCGCTACCCGGCCAACACGGTGTTGATCAACGAAGGCGACACGGCAGACACGCTCTTCATCATCCTGTCGGGTCGGGTCAAGGTCTATGCCGGCAACGACTCGGGCAAAGAGGTGATCCTCAACGAGCACGGGCCCGGCGAGTACGTCGGCGAGGTGCCGCTCGACGGCGGCGTGCGCAGTGCCTCGGTGATGACGCTCGAACCGACCACCTGCGCCCTCGTGACCGGCGGGAACTTGCGCGAGTTCATCGCGACCCATCCGGACTTCGCGCTGCACCTGATCCGCAACCTGATCCTGCGCCTGCGCACGCTCACCGACAGCGTCAAGAGCCTGGCCCTGGACGACGTCTACAGCCGCGTCGTCGGCCTGCTGCAGAAGCTCGCGGTCCCCGAAGGCGAGCATCGCGCCGTACCGCAGCGGCTGACGCAGCAGGAGATCGCCGATCGCGTCGGCGCCTCGCGCGAGATGGTCAACCGCATCTTCAAGGACCTGACCATCGGCGGCTACCTGAGCGTCAAGAGTGGTCGCATCGTGCTGCTCAAGAATCTGCCCGCGGCGTGGTGACCGCAAGCCCTTGAGTTGACACGCGCACGACGCGTCACGTCGTGCCTGCGCAGCCCAGCGCCGAAGGGGCGTCCCGGGCCGTGTGAATAAGTCACATCGACGATGTGAACGGTGCCATGGCGCGCGCCACGCCCGAAACCTATATTGGATTCACGTTGATGCGAGTCATCGACGACGACCCCACCACCCGCAGGAGCAGCGCATGAACAGGAACACCACCCGCCTCGACGACAAGCTCAACCTGGTGGCGCTCGCGACCATCGTCGCAATGGTCCTGTCGATCGGCAGCGCCATGGTGAGTGTCGAGATCGACACCGATGCATCCGCGACAGCACAGGCGGCAGCACCCGCGCCCGCCATCGCAAGCATCACGGTGGCCACCGCGCACTGAATCCGCCGCTGCGCCGCTGGACGCCACACGGTGTGTGGTGCCCAAGCACTCCCGCGACGTTGGCGGCGTCATCAGTTCTGCGGATGCGCGTCGATTCGTGGGGGTTGACGACTCCCAGTCCCCAAACTATCTTGTAGGCCAAGGTTCGCGCCATAACGCCGAGCCCATCGGGCGCCATGCCCATTTTTGCAACCGCAACGACGAGGAGGTACCGACATGAACTGCCGTTTCACCCCCATCGACGCACGCAACTCGATCCTGATGCGCGCGCTCGTCATCGTTGACGGCTTCACGCGAGTGGCACTGCACCATTGTCCGGGAGAGGGTTCCGGCGAACCGTAGCAAACGGTTCGCTACCCTCGAGCCAAGGCTCTACGAGGCCCGGACACCGCAAGGTTCCGGGCCTCGTGCTTTGTCCGGACGTGGTGCAGATAAGTCCACCGGCGCTGTGCTCGACCACCGCTGATTCGAAGCATGCATCCGCAACTCCGCGCACCGTGGAGCCGGCGGGAGCAGGGTGTCGCTTCGGCATCGATTTCTCGACAACCGTCCATACAACCTGATCGGAATACATCATGCAATCGTTCCAATTCGCACTGATTTCTTTGAGAGCACGAGTGGCAGGCGCAGTCTTCGCGCTGGTCGCCAGCCTGTCCAGCCTCGCGGCGGTCTTCGCGGTCTTCGCATCGGCATCGGGTGAACTCGACCCGCTGCTGGCGAAGATCAGAGCCGCCCCGCCGGCCAGCGCGGTCGCCGTCAAGGCGCCCGCACCGGCCCGACGTGTACGAGGCTGAAGCGCGTCATGGACGCCTTCTTGGACCGTGCCGCCATGCCTCACGGCGTGGCGGCACGGTCTTACCTTTGCCCACGCGACCCACGGCCGGACACCGCAGAATCGACGCCTGTTGTTCACTCGTCGAGGGAGACGACCGTGCTGAAACTTTTCTCGGGCCCGCTCAGCATGTTCGGCGCGAAAGCGCAGATCGCGCTGCTGGAGAAGCGCATCGCCTTCGACCTGGTGATGGTGGCTTTCGACCAGAACGATCGATACGAACCCAAGCACCCTGAAGTGCTGCGCATCAACCCGGTGCGCCAGCAGGTTCCGGTGCTGGTCGACGGCGAACTCGAGCTGTTCGACTCCACGCAGATCTTCGAATACCTCGAAGACCTGAAGCCCGAACCCCCGCTGTGGCCGGCCGGCGCGAACGCACGCGCTCGGGCTCGCCTGCTGGAGCTCCAGTCCGATGAGATCTTCTTCCCGCAGGTGGTGCGCCTGTTCGGTCTGCAGGACGACATGCAGGGCGCGGCGGCCACCGCCGCGTGCGCCGCCTGCGCTCGGCACTACGCCGCGATGGAAGCGGCGCTGGCCCACAACGACTACCTGGCGGGCGCGTCCTACTCCTTTGCCGACATCGCCTTCTACATGGCGCAGATCTTCGCCGAGCGCAAGGGTGCGCTGATGAGCGACGTCACGCCGCGCCTGCTGTCATGGCGCGAGCGGGTCGGCCGGCGCCATGCGGTGCGTGAAGTGGTGGGGCCGATGATGCGTTTCCTGGACTCGCATGGCCGGCCGGTGCCAGCCTTCTTGCAGTCGCACCTGCAGCCGGCCACGCGCTGACGCTGCAAGCCGTGCTCGATTCGCCGGCCGTTGATGAGCCGATAGCATCGCACCCTGTGTCGGCGTGCCGACGCGCTGTGGAGCCCGTGTGTCCGTTTCCATCACCCAACGATTCAGCCTGCGCCTCGCGCCCCACCGGCGCGTGTTCGCCGCCTTCTTTCTGTACGCCTTCTCGTTCGGCGGCTTCTTCCCTCGCCTGGCGGAGCTGCAACGATCGATGGGCCTCAGCGAAAGCGAACTCGGTCTCGGCCTGATCGGGGTGGCCTGCGGCACGCTGTTCTCACTGACCTTCGCCGGCCGGCTGGTCGAGCGCGTCGGTCACCGCTTCACTTTGCTGGCGCTGATGCCGGTGCTTCCGTTGTTCTACGCGCTCGCGGCCCATGCGAGCGGCACGGTGACGCTGTTCCTGTGCCTGCTCCCTGCGGGGTTGTGCATCGGCGCGATCGAACTGGTCGTGAACCTGGAGGCCGACCGGGTCGAGCACCAAGGCGGCAGGCGCATCATGAACCGCTCGCATGCGTTCTGGAGCTTCGGCTTCTTCGGCGCGGGCTTGCTGGGTGCGCTGGCCGCGCGGCTCGGCATCGCGCCGCCGTGGCACCTGGCCGGCGTCGTGCCGTTGTCGGCGGTTCTGGTGCTGTTGCTGCTGGGCGGCTTCGAGGCCGCGCCGCATCGCAGCGGCAGCAACGACGAACCCACCCACCACCTCGCGCGGCCGACGCTGGCGATCGGCGCACTGGTGCTGTTCTCGCTCTCCGGGCTGGTTCTCGAAGGCGCCGGCATCGACTGGTCAGCCATCTACATGCGCGACGTCTTCGAGGCCGCGCCGTTCGTCAGCGGGCTGGCCGTGGCCACCGGCGCGTTCGCCCAGGGCGCCACGCGTTACATCGCCGATCGTTTCGTCGAACGCCACAGCCCGTTGGTCATCGCGCGCACGCTGCTGGGCGTGCTGGGCTTGGGAACGCTGATGGTGAGCTTCGCGCCGGCGTCGGCCGTGGCGCTGCTGGGTTTCGCGCTGATGGGCGTGGGCACCAGCGTGATGTTTCCGCTGGCCATGTCGGCGGCGGCCCAGCGCACGGATCGGCCGGCCGCCACCAACGTGGCGGCGCTGGCGCAGATCTCGTTCGTCGGCTTCCTGTTGGGACCACCGTTGCTGGGCTTCGTCGCCGAGCATTGGGGCATCCGCTGGACCTTCGGTCTGGGATTGCCGCTGGTGGTGCTGAGCCTGGCGGTGTCGTCGATCTTGCGTGGGGCACCGCATCGAGAGGCAGCGTCGCTCCCTTCGCGGGGCGGCTGAAGGCGAGCACCGGCCATACGCCAAGAACAGCCGAGCCTGTCGCCTCGTCGTGACCTCACCAGCGCGCATGCACGTGCACGGCAAGCAGCCCAGGTGCAACGGTCGGGATCACGCTGATCACCTGCTCACCGGCAGGTTCGACGAGCCACCAGGTCGATGCCCCGGCCAGCACCGCGCTGCCCGCAACATCGCCCCAGCGGTGCCGATGGGCATGCACGCGGGTCCATCCGACATAGGTGGCGACCACGTACCAGGGCCAAGCCGCTTCGATTCCGTGCCGTCGATGCATGTAGGTCGCAGCCGCGAACGCGTGCGACGCATGGCCCGACGGAAATGATTCGTGGTTCGACCGATCCGGGCGCTCGACGTGCGTGATGCGTTTGAGTGCTTCCGTGGCGCCCAGCGTCACCGCCCAGGACTTGCCGAACTGCCACACACCCTCCGTGTCGCCCCGCCAGAGCTCATAGGCCGCAACACCTGCCGGCATGGCGAAGCGCAACACGTCGCCCGCACGACGGTGATCGTCGGCATCCGCTATCGCGGTGGCCGTCTGACCCAGCATCGCGAAGAGCAGCGCTGACCGAAGCATCCAGTCCTGTCGCATCAGAAGCCCCACGGCCATGTGACGATCCCAGTCTAGGCCGCGGCACGAGATTCCGCGGGACATCCCCATGTTGAAAACACAACCAACGCCCGCGGATGCAGTCGCCGGTCACCCGGGAAACACCCGATGCTGAAATATTTCGCAAAAATAGAATGGTGCAGAGTTTGAGGACGACCTCGTTCTCTCACCACCCATGGCCCGCCTCAGCTCACGACAGATCTCTCAACTGCACCTGTACCAGGTGCTGCACGCGGTCCGCATCAATGCGGCGCCGATGTCGCGCGCCGAGATCTGCAGCTCGACGGGCCTGAGCCAACCCGCGGTGTCATCGCTGACGCGCCGGCTGCTGGCCACCGGCGCGCTCGCCGAGGTCGGTGCACGCCCGTCGAGCGGCGGCGGACGCCGCGAGCGCGAACTCGCGCTCAACCCCGATTTCGTCTGGGTCGTCGGCGTCGACGTCACGCTGCATCAGATCACCGTCACACTCACCGATTTCACCGGTGCGGTGCGTCGCACGCGTCATGCGCCGTTGCTCACGCCGATGCGAAAGGCGGCGCTCATCAAGCGTCTCGTGAAGGACGTGCGCAGCTGTCTCGCCGAGGCCGGTGACGATGCCGTCACCGCGCGGCTGGCCGGCGTCGGCGTGGCACTGCCGGGGTTCATCGATTCGATGGGCGACGAGGTGCATTGGTCGGCGGTCTTCGACACCGGCGCGGCCGCGACGGTGGTGCGCAAGTTCTCCGAAGCGATCGCCGAGCAGCTCGGCGTTCCGGTCTTCGTCGAGAACGACGCCAACATTCGCGCGCTGGCCGAGCAGTGGTTCGGCCAGGCGGGCCGGCTCTCGCACGTCGCGGTGATCACGCTCGAGCAGGGCCTCGGGCTCGGCCTGATCATCAACGGCGAGCTCTACCGCGGTCGTGCCGGACTCGCGGCCGAGCTGGCGCATGTGCAGGTCGAGGCCGGCGGCCGGCAGTGCCATTGCGGCAAGCGCGGCTGCCTCGAAGCCTACGTGTCGCACTACGCCGTCGTGCAGCAGGGCCAGGAGGCGGGCCTGATGCCTGGTGGCGAGTTGCCGCCGCAGGCAATCGACGCGGCCTACGAGAAGCTTGCACGCATCGCGAAAGGCGGCAACTCGAAGGCCATGGCCATCTTCGAACGTCAGGGGCGTCAGCTGGGCAGCTGGATCGGCAATGTCGTGAATCTGCTCGCGCCGCAACTCGTCATCCTCGACGGCGGACGCGCAGTGGCGATCGAGTTGTTCGAAGCGCCGCTGCGTGCCGCGATGGACGCCGCGATGGCCCTGCCCCACCGGAGCCGCGTGCCGCTCGTCATCAGCCACGAAGGGGGTGAAGCCTGGGCGCGCGGTGCCGCCGCGCTGGTGCTGCAGCGGCTGGACGAATCGGCCGACATCGTCGCGGCGGTGTCGCGCCACGGCTTCGAAGATGCATTGAACCAACCTGCGGTGAGACGGGCCGCAGCCTGACAACCAACCGCCCGGCCACCGCTCTGCGCCGGGATTCTCGATCACGCTTTTCGCACAGACCTACGGAGACAGACCTCATGAAAAAACTCACCCACAAGATTCTCACCGGCACCCTGATCGCCGCGTTCGGCACGCTCGCATCGGCGCAAGCCGTGGTCGGCGTCAGCTGGTCGAATTTCCAGGAAGAGCGCTGGAAGACCGACGAGGCGGCAATCAAGGCCGAGCTGCAGAAGCTCGGTGCCAAGTACGTGAGCGCCGATGCGGGTGGATCGCCCGAGAAGCAGATCGCCGACGTCGACGGCCTGATCTCCAAGGGCGCCACGGCCCTGATCATCCTGGCGATGGACAAGGACGCGATCGTGCCGGCACTGGCCAAGGCCAAGGCCAAGAACCTGCCGGTCGTGGCCTACGACCGCCTGATCGAGCAGCCCGGCGTGTTCTACATCACCTTCGACAACAAGGAGGTCGGGCGCGAGCAGGCGCGCGGTGTGTTCAAGGTCAAGCCCAAGGGCAACTACGTCTTCATCAAGGGCTCGCCGACCGACCCGAATGCCAACTTCCTGCGCGACGGCCAGGGCGAGGTGCTGGCCGCGGCGATCAAGAGCGGCGACATCAAGGTCGTCGGCGATGAATACACCGATGGCTGGAAGCCAGAGAACGCGCAGAAGAACATGGAGCAGATCCTGACCAAGAACGGCGGCAAGGTCGATGCCGTGGTGGCCTCGAACGACGGCACCGCCGGCGGCGCGATCGCGGCGCTGTCGAGCAAGGGCCTCAAGGGCGTGCCGGTGTCGGGCCAGGACGGTGACCACGCGGCGCTGAACCGCGTCGCAATGGGCACGCAGACGGTGTCGGTCTGGAAGGACGCACGCCTGCTCGGCAAGGAAGCCGCGGCCGCTGCAGTGGCACTGGCCGCCGGCAAGAAGGTCGACGGTGCGGTGACCTGGGCCGAAGGCGAGAAGAAGGTCGCGATGCAGTCGAAGTTCCTGAAGCCGGTGCCGATCACGCGCGACAACCTCGATGTCGTCATCAAGGCCGGCTGGATCACCAAGGACGAAGCCTGCAAGGGCGTGGCCAAGGACGGCGGCCCGGCGGCTTGCAAGTGATCTGATCCGAGCGGCTCTTTCTTTTTGAGCCGCTCCTCTTCTTCAACCTTGCCCGGCAGGCTCGTTTCGGCGGGCCTGCCCATCCCGATATGAACGCCAACCTCCAGGTCAGTGCACTCGACGTGCGACTCTCGCTGATGGCCGTCGTGCTCGCGGTGATGGCCATCGTCTTCCACCTCGTCACCGGCAACTTCCTGACGCCGGAGAACCTGTACAACCTCGTGCAGCAGACCGCCGTCGTCGGCATCGTCGCCACGGCGGTCTCGCTGATCATCGTGGCGCGCCAGATCGATCTGTCGGTCGGTTCGGTGCTGGGCTGCGTCGGCGTTCTGATCGCGTTTCTGATGTACAGCAAAGGCTGGCACTGGGTGCCGGCGGTGCTGGCCGGGCTGGTGCTGGCGCTGCTCATCGGGCTGTATCAGGGCTGGTTGACGGCGGTGCTGGGCGTGCCTTCGTTCGTCGTCACGCTCGGCGGGCTGATGTCGTTTCGCGGCGCCGCGTTTCTGGTGGCGGACGGCAAGACCCAGCCGGTCAGCGACCCGGTCTTTCTGGCGCTCGGCGGCGGCCTCGACGGCTCGCTCGGGCCGACTTTGAGCTGGGCCCTCGGTGCGGCGCTGGTCGCGCTCATCGTCTGGAACAGCTTCGCGCGGCGGGCGCGCAAACGCCTGCACGGGTTTCCATTGCGCCCGCTCGCATTCGACGTGGCGTTGGCGATCGGCTTCTCCGTGCTGGTGCTGGCCTTCGTCGCGACGATGAATGGGTACAAGCTCGGCGACAAGACCGAGACCCAGGGCGTGCCGATCCCGGTGGTGATCTGGGGTGTGGTCGTGATGATCGTCAGCTTCATCGTGCGCCGCACACGCTTCGGACGCTACGTGTTCGCGATCGGCGGCAACCCGGAGGCCGCGCTGCTCGTCGGCATTCCGGTCAAGCGCGTGCTGATCAAGCTGTTCCTGCTGCTCGCGATCCTGATCACGGTGGCGTCCGTCGTCGCGGTGGCGCGGCTGAACGCGGGCACCAACTCGCTCGGCACCAGCATGGAGCTGTACGTGATCGCCGCCGCGGTGATCGGCGGCGTGGCGCTGTCGGGCGGCAGCGGCACGGTGCTGGGCTCGGTGCTGGGCGCACTGATGATCCAGATCCTCGAGAGCGGCTTGCTGCTGATGGACGTGAGCATCGGCAACCGCATGGTGATCATCGGCCAGGTGCTGATCGCGGCGGTCGTGTTCGATGTCGTGTACCGGCGCTACACCGGAGAGAGGCTGTCATGAGCGCACCCCTGGTTGAAATCAAGGGCGTGCACAAGACCTTCGGCGGCGTGCGTGCCGTCGAAGACGTGAGCCTGCAGTTGTTCCCCGGCGAGGTGGTCGCGGTGCTCGGCCACAACGGCGCCGGCAAGTCGACGCTGATGAAGATGCTGGCCGGTGCCTACCCGATCGACAGCGGCGAGGTCCGCGTCGAGGGCCAGGCCGCGCAGATCCATTCGCCGGCCGATTCGCAGGCGCTCGGCATCGAGACGATCTACCAGACCCTCGCGCTCGCCGACAACCTCGACAGCGTCGCCAACCTATTCCTCGGCCGCGAGCTGATGACGCGCTTCAACCTGCTCGACGACGACCGCATGGAGCAGGCGGCGCGCGACACCTTTCACCGCCTGAACCCGAACTTCAAGAACATCCGTGTGCCGGTGCGCGCGCTGTCGGGCGGGCAGCGCCAGGTGGTGGCGATCTCGCGCGCGCTGTATTTCAAGGCCAAGGTGCTGATCATGGACGAGCCCTGCGCCGCGCTCGGCCCCGAGGAGACGCGCATGGTCCACGATCTGGTGCGGCGCCTGAAGGCCGATGGCGTCGGCATCTTCCTGATCACGCACGACATGCCGGACGTGTTCGGTTTGTCCGATCGCCTGAGCGTGATGAAGAACGGCAAGGTCGTCGGCACCTACCGCACCAACGACCTGACCGAAGACGAAGTGCTGGCGATGATCATCGGCGGCAAACCGGTGACCCGCGTCGAACAGCGGCACGCCGTGTGAACGCGATCGTCACCGAACGGCTGTGCCGAGTCAGGCCCGCAGGCCGCGCAATACCGCCTGGGTCATCGTGGCCGTGTTGCCCTGGCCGCGGATGTCGCCGGTGCGCGCCTGCGCATCGCCCAACGCGTCGGTGATGGCGCGCGACATCGACGCGGCCATGCGAACCGCTCCTGCGTTGGCGCGGCTGTGCCCGAGCCAGTCGAACATCATTCGCGTCGATTCCATCATCGCGTAGGGGTTGGCGATCCCCTTGCCCGCGATGTCGGGCGCGGAGCCGTGCGTGGCCTGTGCCATCGCGACATCGCCATCGCCGATGCACAGGCCCGGCGCCATGCCGAGGCCACCGACCAGGCCGGCCGCCTCGTCGGACAGGATGTCACCGAACATGTTGGTGGTGACCACGACGTCGAAGGTCTGCGGGTCGCGCACCAGGCGCATCGCGAACGTGTCCACGATCACGTCATCCACCCGCACGTCCGGGTATTCGGGGGCGAGCTTGAGGCACTCCTCGACGAACATGCCGCAGCCCAGTTTGAAGACGGTGTCCTTGTGAACGTAGGTCAGGTGCTTGCGCCGCTGCCGCGCCAGTTCGAACGCGGCGCGCGCGACGCGGCGGCTGCCGGTGCGGGTGATCACACGCACCGACAGCGTCACTTCGTCGGTGGGCCGGAACTCACCCGATCCGAGCAGCATGTTGCGGTCCGGCTGGAAGCCCTCGTTGTTCTCGCGCACGATCACGAGGTCGACGTTGTCGTGCAGGCAGCCGATGTCGGGATAGGAGCGCGTCGGCCGCACGTTGGCGAACAGGTTGAACTGTTTGCGCAGGATCGGGTGCGGGTTGATCGCGTTCGGCCCCTTGGGGTAGGTGCGGTGGCCGATCGGCCCGAGGATCCAGCCGTCGAGCGTCTTGAGTGTGGCCAGCGTCTCGGGCGGCAGCGTGTGGCCGTGCGTGTCGAGCGCGACGCGGCCGATCGGCAGCGGCTGCCAGCCGATGGCCACACCGTGCCGTTCGGCGGCGGCGCGGCTGACCTCGACCGCGGCCGGAACGATCTCATGGCCGATGTCGTCGCCGTTGAGGATGCCGATGCGAAGCGCTGCGGTGTTGTTCGTCATGAAGGTTTCGTCAGTCGGCCTTGACTTTGGCGTTCTTGACCAGGTCGACCCAGAACTTGCCGTCGTCGACGAGGAAGCTGTTGAATTGCTCCGGCGACGCGGACAGCGACACCTCGGTGCCCTCGCGTGCCAGCGCCGCCTTCACCGCGGGCTGCTGCATCGCGGTGATCGTTGCCTCATAGATCTTCTTGACGATCGCGGGCGGCGTGCCGGCCGGCACGAACATGCCGTACCAGAACTCGAGGTGGTATTCGGGCAGCCCCGCTTCCCTCATGCCGGGCAGCCCCGGCACCAGCTGCGAGCGCTCGCGGGTGCTGACGGCGAGCGCGAGCAGCTTTCCTCCGTTGGCCTGGGGCAGCACCGATGGCGAGGTGCCGAAGGTCAGCTGGGTGTCGCCCGCCATCACCGACTGGATCGCCAGGCTCCCGCCGCGATACGGGATGTGCGTCATTTGCGCGCCGGTCAGCTGGCTGAACAGGGCCGCGCCGAGGTGGGGTGCCGAGCCGTTGCCCGAGGTCGAGTAGTTGAGCTTGCCCGGATCCTTGCGGGCGGCTGCGATCAGGTCGGCCACCGAGCGAATGCCGGTGGCGGGATGGACCGCCAGGACCAGCGGCGATGTCGTCATCTTCGTGACGGCGATCAAGTCCTTCGCGGTGTACGGCAACGAAGGATTGAGCGCAGGGTTGACCGACATGCTGCTCGGGCTCGCGATCAGCAGCGTGTAGCCGTCCGGCGGCGCCTTGGCCACCAGCTCTGCGGCGATGCTCGAACCGTTGCCCGGCTTGTTGTCGACCACGACCGGCTGGCCGAGCGCCTTCCCGAACCCATCGCTCATCGCACGAGCCACCGCATCGGCCGCGCCTGCGGGCGCGAAACCGACCACCAGCCGTATCGGCTTGTTCGGGTAGGCCGCAGGCTGCGCGCTGGCGTGGCCCCCGAAGGCGCTCACGGCGAGTGCAAGAAGAACCAGGCGTGAAGCTTTCATCGCGTGTCTCCCGGCATGCGCAGGATGATCTTTCCGACATGGCCGCCGGCTTCCATGCGGGCCTTGGCGTCCTTCAGCCGTGAGAAGTCGACGACCTGGTCGATCTGCGGCTTGATGCGTCCGGCGGCGATATGGGGCATCACGTCCGCAACAAAGCGCGGCACGGCAGCCGATCGCTGGGGCTTGCTGCGCAATTTGTTGGAGACGCCGAACAGCGTGAGGCGCTTGGCGTGCAAGGCCTCGAGGTCGATGTCGGCGTGCAGCACGCCATCGACATACCCCACGGTGGCGAGCCGGCCCTCGAACGCCGATGCGCGGATGTTCTCGGCGAACACCGAGCCGCCGACGCTGTTGACGATCAGGTCCGCACCGTGCTGACCCGTCGCTTCCATGATCGCGGGCGCAAAGTCGGCTGCGCGCGTGCACAGGCCGATGTCGAGGCCGAGCGGCTTGAGCAGCGCCAGCTTCTGCGCCGACCCCGAGGTGCCGATGACTTTGGCGCTCAGCGCTTTCCCGAGCTGCAGCGACGCCACGCCCACGCCGGACGACACGCCATTGATCAGCAGCCATTCGCCGGCCTGGAGCCGGCCTTGCAACACCAGCATGTCGTAGGACACGAGAAAAGTCAGCGGGATGCTCGCCGCCTCTTCCCACGACAGCGTCGACGGCATCGCGATGGCCTCGGCTTGTTCCATCAGCGCGGTTTCCGAAAACGCCCCGGCGCAGCGGCCCATGACGCGGTCGCCCGGCTTGAAGCGGGTGACGCCCTCGCCGACCGCGACGACCTCGCCCGCGCCTTCGCCACCGACGGCCTTCCAGCTGCCGGCCTGGCCGTGCAGGCCATGGCCCAGGATGAACTCACCGCGGTTCAGCGCCGCTGCATGCATGCGCACCAGCAGCTGGCCCGGTGCCGGCTGCGGGACAGGCGCGTCGCGCAGATCGAGCACGGTGTCCGCGTCGGTCATTTGCATCCACCAGGATTGCATCGCGGTCTTCCTATCGGCCGGTGAAGATCGGCTTGCGTTTTTGCATGAAGGCCGTGCGGCCTTCGGTGTAGTCGGCGCTCTCGAAGCAGCCGCGGATCAGCGACGTGCACAGCGCCATGTCCAACTCCGGCGAGGGCTTCAGGATCTCGCGCGTGATCGCTTTGCCGGCCGCCACCGTGAGCGGCGCGTTGTCGGCGAGCGCGGACGTGTATTCACTCAGCAGCGACTCCAGCGCCTCCGGCGCGCAGATGCGCGACACCAGGCCGAGCGACTTCGCCTCTGCCGCGTCGATGCGCCGGGCCGTGAAGAACAGGTCTTTCGCGGCACCGGGGCCGATCAGGTCGACCAGGTTCTTCATCGCCGAATAGCGGTAGCCCAGTCCCAGCCGCGCCGCGGGAATCGCGAACACCGAGTCGGTGGACGCGATGCGGATATCGCAGCTGATCGCCACGTTCACCCCGCCGCCGATGCAATAGCCGCGGATGCAGGCCAGCGTCGGCTTGGCGAAGTCGTGGATGCCCATCAGCGTCTGTTCGGCCATCGCCTCGTAGCGGCCCACGGCCTCGCGCGCGGCGCGCATGTCCTCGAACTGCGAGATGTCGGCACCGGAGACGAAGGCCTTCTCGCCCGCGCCGGAAAACACGACCAGGCGCACCCGGTCGTCGTCCTGCGCCAGCGTCAGCAGCGGCGGCACCGCTTCCCACATGTCGACCGACAAGGCGTTGTGCTTCGCCGGGTTGTTGAAGCGGATGTGCAGCGTGCTGCCGGCGAGCCAGGTCTGGACGCGCTCGGTGCTCGATTCGTACGTGGGCTGGGGCGTCGTCATCAATACACTCCGGTGGCGTTCATGCGGGCCAGGTCCTCGCGGCTCACGCCCAGCTCGAGCAGGACTTCCTCGGTGTGTTCCCCACGGCGCGGCGCCGCGCGGGCGATGGTGCTGGGCGTGCGCTCCAGCTGCATCGGCTGGCCGACCAGCCGCTGCGGGCCGAGTCGATCGGAGGCGACCTCCTTGACCAGCCCCAGGTGCTGGATCTGCGGCTCCGCGAGCACCTCGCGCATGTCGCTGATGAGGCCGCAGGCGACGCCGCCCTCGTTGAACTGCTCGATCCAGTGGCTGCGGTCCTGTGCCGCGAGGCGTCGGTTGATCTCGGCATTGAGCGCGTCACGGTTGACGGAACGCGCGGCCTTGTCGTGAAAGCGCGCGTCTGCGATCCATTCGGGCGCGCCGAGGATGTTGCAGAAGCGTTCCCAGATCTTGGAGCCGAACACCGCGATGTTCAGGTAGCCGTCGCGCGCCTTGTAGACCCCGGTCGGGATGCTCGTCGGGTGGAAGTTGCCGGCCTGCGTGGCGACTTCGCCGTCGATGAGCCAGCGCGAAGTCTGGAAGTCCATCATGTAGACCATGGACTCGAGCAGCGAGGTGTGCAGCCACTGCCCCTTGCCGGAGACCTCGCGCTCCAGCAGCGCGACCAGGATGCCCTGGGCCGCGAAGATGCCGGCGCACAGGTCGGCGATCGGGATGCCGACGCGCATCGGCGCTTCGCCAAGTGTTCCAGTGACCGACATCAGCCCACCCATACCCTGCGCGATCTGGTCGAAGCCCGGGCGGCTGCTGAGCGGGCCGGTCTGGCCGAAGCCGGAGATGCTGGCATAGACGAGGCGCGGGTTCGCCGCGGCCAGCGTCTCGTGGTCGATGCCGAGGCGGTATTTGACGTCGGGCCGGAAGTTCTCGACGACCACGTCCGCGCTGCCGATCAGGCGCTTCAAGGTGGCGATGCCCTCGGGCTCCTTCAGGTTGAGCGTGATCGAGCGCTTGTTGCGGTGGGTGTACTGGTAGTCGGAGCCGTCCTGCCCGCCGAGCGTGTCGTCGCCGCGCATGTGTTCGGGCATCTGCACCTGGATGACATCCGCCCCCCAGTCCGCCAGCTGGCGACAGGCCGTGGGGCCGGCGCGCACCTGGGTCAGGTCGATGACACGAAAGCGTTGCAGCGCGGAAGAAGCAGGCAGGTGGGGCATGGCGATCCTGGAACAGTCAAGGCCGGCACAGCGCCGTGAGTTCGCGCACGTCGGGCAGCGACGCGAGGCGCCAGCAGGCGGCCGTGATCTCCCCCGCTTTGCTTTCGCCGAGTCCGGGCACGACGAGCGCCTTGAACTTGGCTTCGAGCTGCGCGTCCGACAGCGGCCGTTCGAGCGAGCCGATCGCGTGCTCGACACGCAGGTGCACGCGCCGCCCATCGACGAGCACCGCGGTGGCATCGACCGCGGCCTCGGCGATCGAGTCATCGACCGTCGCCTGCACCTTGTTGCGAAGTGCCACCAGGCGCGGATCGTTCACCACCGCGTCCGAGAACTCTTCCTCGCCCGCGCGGCCGTAGATCAAGCCGGCGGCGCAGCCGTGGTAGACGCTGAACTTGGCGCTCAAGCCGTCGCGCGGCTCCTTCTTGCCCGTCAGCTCCAGCACCAGCGAATGCACGCGCAGCTCGATCGCCTGCACCTGCTCGGGCGTGACGCCCTGCTCGCGCAGCTGCACGCAGGCGTCGATGCTCGGGTGGATCACGATGCCGCAGGCAAACGGCTTGTAGGTGTTGAAAGAGATCTCGAAGCGCGCACCGAGCTCGTCCGTCGCCTCGTTCCAGGCGCGCTTGTCCGAGACCACTTGCACGAAGCCGCGTGGCGCTTCCAGCGCGCGCGGGCTGGCCGTGAAACCATGCCGCGCGAGCAGCGCCGACATCAGGCCCGCGCGCGCCGCCGCGCCCGGATGAAACGGTTTGGTCATCGTGCCGAACTGCTCGCGCAAGCCCACCGGTTGCGACGCCGCGATGCCCAGCGCCATGCTGGTCTGCTGCTCGTTCAGCCCGAGCAGCCGCGCGCAACCGGCCGCCGCGCCCAGCATGCCGGTGGACCCGGTGATGTGCCAGCCGCGGTCGTAGTGATCGGGGTACATGGTGTTGCCGATGCGGCAGGCCACGTCGATGCCCAGCACCAACGCATCGATCACGTCGCGGCCCGGCGCACCGCGCTGCTCCGCCAGTGCGAGCACGGCCGAGGCGACCGGACCTGCCGGATGGATGATGGTCTTCAGGTGCGTGTCGTCGAAGTCGAAGGTGTGCGAGGTGATGCCGTTGACGAGCGCGGCGCTCGCCATGTCGATGCGTTCGGTGCGCCCCAGCACGCTCGCCTGGGCGGTGGGCTCGAGCATCGCAACGGCCGCCAGCGCGGCATCCGCGGCCTCGTGCTGCGCCGCGCCGATCGCGCAGCCCAGCCAGTTGTAGAAGGTGCGGTGCGCTTCATGCTCGACGGCGTCGTTCCAGCCGCGCGACGCATGGCCGGAGACGAAACGCGCGAGGATGGCGGTGACCGGCGGTGCCTGCGTGTCGGCGCCGACTTGGGTGTTGTGGGCCATGTGGGGCCTCAGTCTTCGAGTTGGATGTTGCGGGCCTTGGCCAGGGCGGTCCAGCGCGCGATCTCGGCGCGGATGTACTCGCCGAACTGCTCGGGCGACATCGGCCACGGCTCGACCGCTTCGCCCGCCAGCTTGTCGCGCAGGTCGGGCGCATTGAGCACCGCCACCTGGGTGTCGTTCAGGCGCTTGACCACCTCGGCCGCCATGCCGGCAGGCCCCACGGAGCCGTACCACTGCATGGCATCGAAGCCCTTGAAGCCGACTTCTTCCATCGTCGGCACCTCCTTGAGCTGCGCGCTGCGCGCCTTGCCGGTGACGGCCAGGGCTCGCATCCGCCCCGAGCGCAGGTGCGGCAGCGCCGCGGCCAGGCCCGGGAACATCGCCTGGGTCTGTCCACCCAGCAGGTCGTTGATCGCCGGCGCGATGCCCCGGTACGGGATGTGCAGGATGAAAGCACCCGTCTCCTGCTTCAGCAGTTCCATGGTCAGGTGCGTGAGCGAGCCCTGCCCGGCGGAGCCGTAGCTCATCTTGCCCGGATTGCGCTTCACGTAGTCGACGAACTCCTGCACGGTCTTCACCGGCACGTTGGCGTTCACGACCAGCACGTTGGGCGTCGCACCGATCATGCCGATCGGCGTGAATTGCTTGACCGGGTCGTAGGGGATGCGGCGCGTCGCGGGGGTCGTGCCATGCGTGGCCACGTAGCCCTGCATCAGGGTGTAGCCGTCCGGCGCCGCCCGCGCCGTGAGCTGGCTCGCGACGACCCCGCCGCCGCCGCTTTGGTTGTCGACCACGAAGGCTTGGCCGAGCAGCGCACCCCAGCGCTCGGTGACCACGCGCGCGATCATGTCGTTGCCGCCACCGGCGGCGACCGGCACGATGTAGCGGATCGGCTTGGAGGGATAGGCCTGCGCCATCGCGACGCCGGGCAGCGCGACGGCGGCAGACGCGGCCTGCAGCAGTTGACGGCGTTTCATGTTGTCTCGGGGCTTGGATTTGGTATAGGAATGCGGCGCATGGTCGTCCCGGACCGGCTCACTGTAAAGTGCAAGTTTCCTTGCATTTATTGCACTTCATGCAACAGCCCACAACCCGCGCCACGGCCGCCACGCCGGCCCGCTCTCCCGCGCTTGCGGACCTTCGCGCCTTCATCACCGCCGCCGAACTGCGCAGCTTCGCGGCTGCGGCCAAGGCGCTTCATCTGTCGGTGCCGGCCTTCTCGCGCCGAATCTCGAACCTCGAAATACGCCTCGGTGTCAGGCTGTTCGACCGGACCACGCGCAGCATGGAACTCACGCTCCTCGGAAGCCGCTTCCTGCGCGAGATCACTGCAGCGGTTCAGGATCTCGACCGATCGGTGCTGGGTTTGCGCGACGCCGCGCAACTCGAGGCTGGCGATGTCACGATCGGCTGCGTGTTCTCGGCGGTGCAGCACTTCCTGCCCGCCGTGATCGACACGTATCGCGAACGGCATCCGAACGTGCTGGTGCGCATCCTCGAGCACGGCGCGGACGGCGTGTTCGCCTCGGTCAAGCACGGCGAGGCGGACTTCGGAATCAACTACATCGGCATGCAGGAGTCCGATGTCGCGTTCACGCCGCTGCTGAAGGAGCCCTTTGTGCTGGCATGCCGCGCCGACCATGCCCTTGGCGCGCGCCGAACGGTGCGATGGGAAGAACTCGCGGCCTGGGAGCAGGTCCGCGTGTCCCACGCCAGCCGCAACCGCGTCTTCATCGATCATGCGCTGGCCGACCTGCCTGCGCTGCCCCGACCGGTGTGCGAGGTCCAGCACGTCTCGACGCTGATCGGCCTGGTGGAAGCGGGGTTGGGCGTCGCGATCGTGCCGCAGCTGGCCGTGCCGCGCCGGCCCGCCTCGGTGGTCGGCATCCCGCTGCAGCCACCGGTCACGCGGACCATCGGCATCATCCAGCGCGCAGGCAGAACCCTGTCACCCGCCGCGGAGGCGTTCGCGAAGCTGCTCGTCGAAGCCAGCCGCGCGCGCCAGCGTCGGCGGCGTCACTGAAAGTGCGTCGTCTGTTGAGCCGCTCGAGTCCTGACGGGGCGCATCAGGCCCCGCGCACCAATTGCACCAGCAACTCCGCGGTGCGCTGCCGCAGCGGCGTCGCTCGTCGCTGCGCCGGCGTGACGAGGCACAAGCTGATCTTGATCCCGGGCTGGACCAGCGGGGTCACCGCCAGCCGCTTGAGATGCGGGAATGGGCGGATCGCGTCCTCGGCAAGCGCTGCATGCCCGATGCCCGCACTCACCAGATCGAGGATCGCCGGCACGCTGGACACCTCCCACTCGACATGCAGCCGCACCCCGGCCATCGCTGCGGCCGATTCCATCACCTTGCGGAAGGTGTGGCTGCGCTCCGGCATCACCAGCGGGTACTTCGACAACTGCCGCAGCGTGACCGGGCCGCCCGGCGCCTCATCCGCTGGGCTCACGAGGCAGAGGCGCTCATCGCGCAACGGCCGGATCTCGAGCGAAGGCAAGGGATCCGGGTTGTAGACGAGCCCGAGATCGGCCCGTCCCGAGGCCAGCCATTCGGTGATGTGCGCCGAGAAGCCTTCGATGATGGCCAGGCGAGCCTTCGGCATCTCCTTGCGAAACGCCCGGATCAGCGGCAGCGTGTGATGGCGCGCCAAGGTCGGCGGCATCGCGATCGCGACGTGGCCGACCGGTTCGTCGCGGTGCGCGGCCAAATCCCCTTTCGCCTGCGCGACGAGGTGCAGGATGCCGTGGCAATGGTCGAGCAGCCGGCGGCCGCCCTCGGTGAGTTCCACGCCGCGGCCGTGGCGCAGCAGCAGCGGCTCGCGCAGCTCGACCTCCAACGCACGCACCTGGCGGCTCAGCGCCGGCTGTGCCACGCCCAGCACGAGCGCGGCCTTGCTGAAGCTGCCGTGCTCGGCCACGTGGACAAAGGTTTCGAGCTGGGTCAGGTTCATGGGCTGATCTTCGCACGAGCCATGCTGAAACCGCATATCAGCTAGCGACTGCCATGTCTTGCTTGATGAGGGTACCGCCAACAGAATTCGAGCCTCGATCTTCGCCTTCCAGTGCCTTCGCCCCCATCACTCATGAACACGATGCGCCGCTTCGTCAAAACTGCAGGCTGGCTCGACTGGTGTGCCGCACCCTCGAAGCCGACCTTCGTGCCGCCCGCCGGCACGGTGGACGCGCATTGCCACGTGTTCGGGCCCGGCGACCAGTTCCCCTACGCGCCGCAGCGCAAGTACACGCCCTGCGACGCGTCGAAGGAGCAGTTGTTCGAGCTGCGCGATCACCTCGGCATCGCGCGCAATGTGATCGTGCAAGCGACCTGCCACGGCGCGGACAACAGCGCGATGCTGGACGCGCTCGTGCACGCCGGCGGCCGCGCCCGGGGCGTCGCGACCGTGCGGCGCGATGTGAGCGACAGCGAGCTCGAACGCATGCACACCCTGGGCGTCAGAGGCGTGCGCTTCAATTTCCTCAAGCGGCTCGTGGACTTCACGCCGCGCGACGAACTGCTCGAGATCGCCGAGCGGATCGCGCACCGGGGTTGGCATGTCGTCGTCTACTTCGAGGCGACCGATCTGCCCGAGCTGTGGGACTTCTTCACCGCGCTGCCGACACCGGTGGTGGTGGACCACATGGGTCGCCCCGATGTCACGAAACCGGTCGACGGGCCCGAACTCGACCGGTTCATCCGTTTGATGGATGAGCACGAGAACATCTGGGCCAAGCTCACCTGCCCCGAGCGCCTCAGCGTCACCGGACCGCCGGCGTTGAACAGCGAGCCTGCCCCGTACCGCGACGTCGTGCCGTTCGCACGGCGCGTGATCGACGCCTTCCCTGACCGGGTGCTGTGGGGCACCGACTGGCCCCATCCGAATCTCGAGCACCACATGCCGGACGACGGCCTGCTGGTGGACTTCGTCCCGCACATCGCGCCCAGCGCCGACCTGCAGCAACGGCTTCTGGTGCGCAACCCGATGCGGCTGTACTGGCCAGAGGAGCGGGGCTGAAGACCTGCTGACACCGGTTTGCGGATGAGCATTGGAGACAAGCATGAACAACAAAGTTTGGACAGCCGTGGTACTCGTGACGACCACAGCCAGTGCACACACACAGTCGTCGGTCACGATCTTCGGCACCTTGGACGCCAGCGCCCGGTCGGTCACCACTGGCGACAACACCGTGCGACAGCTCGCGACCGACGGGACGAACTTCTCCCGGCTTGGATTCAAAGCGGAGGAAGACCTCGGCGGAGGCTTCAAAGCAGGTGTCTGGCTCGAGAGTGCGATCAACCCGGACACCGGCACCGCCAACGTATCCGGCAAGTTCTGGCATCGCCGCTCGACGGTCAGCCTGTTCACGCCCTACGGCGAGTTGAGAATGGGGCGAGATCTCGATGCAACGTTCTGGAATCGCTCCATCTTCGATCCGTTTGGCGCGACCGGCGTCGGCTCGCAATTCAACCTTGTCAGCGCTCTCGGCAGTGGTGCCGCCACACTGCTCCGTGCCGACAATGCCATCAGCTACTACCTGCCTTCCGGCCTGGGCGGTGTCTACGGCCAACTCGAGGTCGCGGCCGGCGAAGGGGTGCCGGGCACTGCCTACAAGGGCGGCCGGATCGGCTACCAGCAAGGACCACTCAATGTGGCCGCCGCGTACTCCACCACCGCTACCGCCGCGCCCGACGATTTCAAGGTGATGAACATCGGCGCGTCCTACAACTTCGGCGTCGCCACCGCGTCGGCCTTGGCGCACATCGCGAAATATGCAGCGAAGAAGCAGGTCAACTGGGAAGTCGGCGTGAGCGTGCCGGTCTTCGGTGTCGGCGAACTGAAAACCAGCTACCAGCGCGCCGATGCGTCAGGCGCAGGCACAGATGGCAACGACGCGCATCAGGCCGCCGTCGGCTACGTTCACAACCTGTCCAAGCGCACGGCGCTCTACGGCACGTACGCCGCCATCACGAACAGCGGCGCGGCGGCCTTTGTCGTCGGCAGCCCTCCTGCCGCCGCCGCGGGCAAGGCTTCGAAAGGCTACGAATTGGGACTGCGACACGCCTTCTGAAGCAAAGCCTGGCTTCAGCGCAGGTGCCGCGCGGATCAGTAGCTGCCGGCCGCAATGGCGCTGCTGACGCGCTTGCGCTCGGCTTCCGGCAGTGCGTCGAAGGTCTGTGCGGCCAGGCGACCGAGGTAGATCCGTGCGGCGACGACGGCAATGAGAGCAATGAAAGCGAGGGTCGAGTGCATGGCGAATTTCCTTGATGTTGCAGTGCAGCATTATATACGGGTTAACCCTTAGTCCACCTGTGCAAGAGCTCACGGCCGGTGCCACCGCTTTTAAACAAGCTTCTCAGGAGATCACCACATGCCAAACCATTCGACATGGCGACGAGCGCCGCGGCGCGCCTTTCTGGCCGCTTGGGCGCTGTTCGCGATGCGGCCGCTGGCTGCGCATGCACAAGCCAGCTATCCGGAGCGGCCGATCACGCTGCTCGTTCCCTTTGCGCCCGGCGGCATTGCCGACGTGACGGCGCGTGCGGTCGCGGAGTCCATGACCAAGACGCTCGGGCAGCCGGTCGTGGTGGACAACCGTCCGAGCGCGGGCAGCATCGTCGCGTCGCAGGCGGTGGCCAGCGCGAAGCCCGACGGGTACACCCTCTTGCTGATGAGCAACAGCAACGCGGTCAGCGTGGGGCTGTTCAAGAAGCTGCCGTACGACACGATCAAGGACCTCGTGCCGGTCTCCACCCTCGGTTTTTTCGATCTCGGGATCTTCGTCCCGAGCGGTTCGCGTTTCGCGTCGCTGCGTGACGTGTTGCTGTACGCGAAAGAGCACCCGGGTGAGCTGAAGGTCGGCACCATCTCGGTCGGCACCACGCAGCACCTCGCTGCGCAGCTCTTTCAGTCCGTGGCCAGCGTCGAGTTGCTGACGGTTCCGTACAAGGGCACGGGTGCGGTGGTGGTCGCGCTGCGCAGCGGCGAGATCGATGTCGGGCTGGAGATCGTGGGCCCGATGGTGCCGCAGGTGAATTCGGGCGCCATTCGGCTGCTGGCCGTGACCGGCGACCGGCCCAATCCGGCACTGCCTTCCGCACCGACGGCACAGCAGGCCGGCCTGCCCGGCTACAACGTCGCGTCCTGGAACGCCATCGCGGCGCCGGCGGGCACGCCGGCACCGGTGATGGAGCGCCTGAACCAGGCTGTGCAGCAGGCGCTCGCGTCGCCGAAAGTACGATCCGCCCTCGAGCCCCTTGGTGTGAGGCTGCAGGCGAGCTCCCCGGCGCAGGCCCAGGCGCTGGTGGCAGCCGAGATCAAGCGCTGGGGAGACGTCATCCGCGCTGCGAAGATCAAGCCGCAGTGAGCGAGGGGTCCGGCGCGCCGCTTGCCCACTCCGCGCCGCATGACGACGACCGATCGCTTCCGTTGGCGAATCGATGTCGTGGAGGCTGCCGATTTCGCCCGATACCAGCGACCTTTGTCACGCCGATACGGGACAACGTCGTGGCAGGCCCGCGTTCGCGGGATGCGGGTCATGGGTCAGGTTTTCGACAATGGCGGCATGACACCAAGCACCGCAATTTCAAACACCGCGCACGCGCCCGCGGCGCCAACCGGGCTCAGCCCGCAGCAACTCGTTGGTCGGCGCGATCGACTCGAGCGTGAGCTCGCACACGCGTTCGGGATTCATCCTTTGCCTGGCGCGCTGATCGAATGGCTGGTCGAGGAGATGGCCGCGACCGAGCGCGAGATCGAAGCTTTGCAAGGGGCAATCGTCTAAGTCCTGCCGCGAGTTGCCGAGGGCCCGCGCGACCGAGTCGGAACAGAGGCGCGGATGCCGGGCTACACATCCTTGCGCGCTGTCACCAGCGTTGCATCTGCGCGTCGTTCACGATCGGTTGCGCCAATGGCGGCCTCGAAGAGGACGAGGGTCTTCGACCCTTGCAACAACATCAGATGCACACGATCACCGTTCATCATGTAGCTGCGCAGGCTGTGCAAGCCAGCGCCTGACGACACGGTACCGAATTTCCCGTCGAGCGCGATCCGCACGCGCTCATAGGCTCCGGCTGGCAGTTCGACCTGGACGGTATCGAGCCGCCCGCCGAACACGCCGAAGACGACCGATGAGGCGCGCCTGCCCGCAAACGTGCGATCTTTCGGATCCGCGTAGCGACATACGGTGTCGAAGGCGCGCACGCGGTCGGGTCCGCAGGTGAGCTTTGCAGTGGCCTGCATTTCGGCGAGGGTGGCACCGAGCCGGATGCCCTTCACGTCCACCCGCTGTTCAGCCTGCTGAGGCCTCGGCGAGGCACCGACGAGTGCGAGTGCCAACAGTCCGGTGGCGATCACGTTCGTGCTCATGGTCACTCCTGGTAGCGACTATGGGGACGATGATCGCACCAGCCAGCCCGCCAGGTGTAACTCCCGACGAGTGATCAGTGAGCAGCTGCTTCATCTCCACATGCGGACGTAATTTCAGCCGGCACACTGTCTGTGTGCGGCCGATCCGGCGTCAGGTCGCGCGCCAGTCGACGTTGTGACTGGCGAATATCGCGCCGAGCCGGCCACTCTGAGCGAGCTGGTTCATCGCCGCCTGAAGCGCACGCGAGAGGTCGCTCGCATCGCTCTTGACTGCCAGGCCATTGGCCCATCCGTCGCGAGGCGCGCGCGGCGACGGCATCTGCTCGATCGCGAAACGCGCGTCGCCGCGCAGCTCCGATTCGAGCTCCGATGCGAGGCCCGCGGCCACCGTGACCTCGCCGCGGCGCAGCGCGCGCGCGCATGCAGTGCCGTCCTTCCACTGCGTCGAGAGCTGGTCCGTGTAGGCGCCGCCGTCGGCACCGAGCAGCAGCCAGCCGGCGAGCGTCTGGCCCGGCACGGCCACGCTCTGCCCGGCGAGCTTCGACATCGCATCGAGTGTCGGCACGCGCTCGAGATTGCGCGCCAGCACGACGCGCTCGCGGTAGTACGGCGCGAAGATCGTGGTCTGCGGGTTGGCGTCCATCAGCGGGCGCTCGACCGGCACGTGCATCAGCACGTCGGCCGGCCCGTAGCCGAGGTAGTGGCCGCGCCAGACCATGTTGCGCAGATCGTCGTTCATGCTGTCGTCGGCGTGGAACGGCAGCAGCGTCATCTTCACGCCGAGCGCATCGGCCAGCGCCTGCGCAAGTTCGACGTCGATGCCCTTGCCGGCGTTGTGGAACGGCGGCATCTCTTCGTAGATGCCGACGATCAGCGTGCCGCGTTCGCGCACCTTCGCGAGGGTCGTCGCCGATGCGGTGGTCCCGAGCGACGCGAATGAAACGCCGGCCGCGGCGCCGGCCAGCCGGCGCAGGCAATCGCGCCGGTTCGGCAGTGAGCAATTCGATGACATGGCAGTCGTCCCGGTTGCGATCAACGTCGACTCAGAACGGCTTGTCGCGGCGTGTTTCCAGGTAGGCCTTGATGGCCCACATCGCCTCTTGGTTGAACGTGCCCTCGAACGGCGGCATGTACACGGCGCCGTTGCGCGTGCGGCCGTGGCGCACGGTGGTCAGGAAGTAGTTGTCGTTTTCCTTCACGCAGGCCGCCTTGCGCGTCGCGTCTTTCGTGGTCGCGCAGTCGTTGTCGAGTTTGCGCAGGTCGGGCGCGATCCCGCCCGAGATCGCCTCGAGGCCGTGGCAGCGTGCGCAGTTCTGGTTGTAGGCCGACGTGCCGATCTTGACGGCCGCCTCGTTGGCGCGGAACGGGTTCTCCTCGCGCCAGCCCTCGCCCAGCGTGGGCAGCGAGGACGTGTCCACCGCCTGTGGCGTGACATCGCCATGCGCATGGGCCGCAGCGCCGGCGACGAGGCCGATCACGCAGGCGCCGATGGCGGCAAGCGTTCGGCCGCGGCTGCGGTGGTGGATGTGGTGTGCAGCGGCCCGGCGCTGGGCCGGCGAGGTGGGCGCGAATTGATGCATGTCAATGTCTCCTTGGGTCGTGGGTGCGAATCTCGTTGTGCGCACTTTCTGCAAACGCTGTGCCACGCGCCAAGTGCTCCAGGATCGAACAACAGCGGTCCAGCGGCCCGTGGTACCCGATGGACAAGCGAGCTGGTTTGGAACAGCATCGCGCCGCAACAGGGCACATCGATGCCCGACACACGAGACAACCTGCAGCTGCAGGGCAGAGGACGACAGCATGAATACAGACAGTCGTGACCTGACGAGCCAGTCGTGCATCGCGGGCGCGCGCGCCGACGTCGGCACGGACACGCTCGCGGCGAGCCCGCCGCGCGTCGAGTTCATCGAGCGATCGCATCAGCGCAGCGCAGCGCTCGGCCTGACGCGCACCGAACGGCGCGACTTCGGCCCGATGATGCGCAGCGACCTCAGCGTGGCGCGCGAGCGCAACCACCGCCTGTACGTGCACGCCGCGCCGGTGATGCACATGCTGTTCGAGCAGATCGTCAACACCGACAGCATGATCGTGCTGACCGATGCGCAGGGCACGATCCTGCACTCGGTCGGCGACGACGATTTTCTCGAGCGCGCGCACAAGGTCGCGCTGCAGCCGGGCGAGAACTGGGCCGAGCACGCGAAGGGCACGAACGCGATCGGCACGGCGCTGTTCGAAGAGGCGCCGACGCTTGTCCACGCGAACGAGCACTTCATCCACGCCAACAGCTTCCTGACCTGCTCGGCCGCGCCGATCTTCGACCCGCGCGGCAACATGCTGGGCGTGCTCGACGTGACCGGCGACCACCGCAGCTACCACCAGCACACGATGGGCCTGGTGCGCATGTCGGCGCGCATGATCGAGAACCACTGGCTCTCGGACGACTACAACAACCGGCTGCGCCTGCACTTCCACAGTCGCGCCGAGTTCATCGGCACGCTGCTCGAAGGCATCGTCGTCGTCGGGCCGGACGGCCGGATCCTCGGCGCGAACCGCGGCGCGCTCGACCAGCTCGGCATGAGCATCGCTGCGCTGCGCACGCACAGCCTGACGAGCCTGTTCGGCACCACGGCCTCGGCCGTCTACGACCACTTCCGCATGCCGATGTCGGCGCCGATGCCGCTCAGCGTGCCGGCGGGCCAGCTGTTCCATGTCAGCGCACGGTTCGATTGGCCTTCGCGCTCGATCGCTGCCGGCCTCGGCCTCGGCGGTGCGCCCGCATTGCCAGACGTCGAGCGCGTCGAGCCGGTGCCGAGCACGCGTGCGGTGCTGCAGGGCGAGGCCGAGCGCAGCGCCGCGGCGCGCTTCTCGGGGCTGCAATACCTGCGCACCGGCGACCCGCAGGTCGAGGCGCTGGTGCAAAAGATCCGCCGCGTGCTCGACCGCGACATCCCGCTGCTCGTGCTCGGCGAGACCGGCACCGGCAAGGAGCTGCTGGCGCGCGCCGTGCATCATGATTCGGCGCGGTCGCGCCAGCCTTTCGTCGCGGTCAACTGCGCGTCCATCCCCGAGTCGCTGATCGAGGCCGAGCTGTTCGGCTACGAAGACGGCGCCTTCACCGGCGCGCGCAAGAAAGGCGCGCCGGGTCGGTTGGTGCAGGCCAACGGCGGCACGCTGTTCCTCGACGAGATCGGCGACATGCCGCTGTCGCTGCAGGCGCGCCTGCTGCGCGTGCTGCAGGAACGCTGCGTCACGCCGCTGGGCAGCACCAAGTCGATCGCGGTCGACATCGCGGTGATCTGCGCGACGCACCGCAACCTGCGCGAGATGATCGAGCGCCACGAGTTCCGCGAGGACCTCTACTACCGGCTCAACGGCCTCGCGCTGCGGCTGCCGGCGCTGCGCGAGCGCACCGACCTCGAGGCGGTCTGCAAGCGCATCCTGCAGGTCGAGCGCCAGCCCGACACGCCCGAGCTCAGCATGCCGGTGCTCGAGCTGTTCCGGCGCTACGCGTGGCCGGGCAACATCCGCCAGCTCGCGAACGTGCTGCGCACTGCGGCGGTCATGTCGGCGAACGAGTGCACGATCACGATGGCGCATCTGTCGGACGACTTCCTCGAGGACGCCCGTCGCGGGCCCGCGGCGCTGCGGTGTTCCGCGGCACCCACAGCACCCGAAGCAGTCGAGTCTGCGCCGCCGCTGGCGCTGTACGCGGCGTCGGTCGCCGCGTCGATCAATGAAGTGCCGGCCGCCGATGCCGCGCCCCAGCCGCCGCACAACGACACGGCGCGCGAGGCGCCCTTGCCGCACACGCTGGAGCAGGCCGAGATCGAGATGATCCGCGCCACGCTGGATGCGGTCGGGGGCAACATCTCCGCGGCGTCGAAGCAGCTGGGCGTGAGCCGCAACACGATCTACCGCAAGCTGCGCTGGAACGCCGCCGATCGCCCGCGCTGAACAGCGCAGCGCGCAGACTGCCGCAGGGCTTTCGCGGGGCGGCCGCGACATTTTTCTGCTCGGGGATTTCCCTGTGCCACAGCGTTCGTGACTGCGCCGGAATGGAGCAGTCGACCCGGCCATGTATAGTCTCTGCTCAAGTGGATACACATATGTGTATCCAACCCAGGAGAAGCCATGTCGACCAAAGATTCCGGATTGCGCGTTCGCATCGAGCGCGACCTGCGCGAGGCGTTCGTCAACGCGTGTCAGGCGCAAGGGCTGGGGGCTTCCGAAGTGCTGCGGGACTTCATGCGCTCGTTCGCGGCCAAGCATTCGAGCGAGCAGGCCATGCTGTTCGGCCAGGCCAGCCAGCGAACCGCCGCTGGGGCCGCCAGAGAGGGCACACGATGATCGTCCTGAAGGCAAGTCAGGCCGACGTGCTGGGGGCGTTGCAAGCGGTCGCCGGCATCGTGGAGCGGCGTCACACGCTGCCCATCCTGGCCAATGTGCTGATCCGCAAGACCGGCGAGCAGATCGAGTTCACGACCAGCGACCTGGAGATCCAGGTCAGCATGCGCCTCGCGCTCGGCGGCGACAGCGGCAACTTCGCGACGACGGTCAGTGCGCGCAAGCTGACCGAGATTCTTCGCGCGATGCCGACCGACCAGTCGGTGACGCTGACCGCCAACGCGAGCCGGGTCACGCTGCAGGGTGGCCGCAGCCGCTTCCATCTGCACACGCTGCCGGCCGATGACTTTCCGCTGGTGGCGCAGGCCGCGGGTCTCGGCGCGGCGTTCTCGGTGCCGCAGCCGGTGCTCAAGGCGTTGATCGAACAAGTGGCGTTCGCGATGGCGGTTCAGGACATCCGCTACTTCCTGAACGGCGTTCTGTTCATCGCCGACGGGAACAAGCTGCGGCTGGTCGCGACCGACGGCAATCGACTCGCGCTTGCCGAAGCCACCGTCGACGTCGAATTGCCGAAGCAGCAGGTCATCCTGCCGCGCAAGGCCGTGCACGAGTTGCAGCGGCATCTGCGCGAGCCCGCTGCCAAGAACAGCGGCGATCAGGCCGTCGACGCGCTGGTGCAGATCCGGTTCTCGGCGGCCCAGGCGACGTTCAGCTTGAACGGCGTGGAGTTCGTCACCAAGCTGGTCGAGGGGCGCTTCCCGGACTTCAATCGGGTGATCCCCCAGGGCAACCCGCACGCGGTCACGCTCGGCCGCGCGCCGTTCCTCGCGGGCCTGCAGCGCGCCTCGATCCTGACCAGCGAGAAGTTCAGAGGCATACGCGTCAACGTCGCGCCGGGCGCGCTGCGCATCGCATCGAGCAATGCCGAGCACGACGAGGCCGACGAAGACCTCGAGATCGACTACGGCGGCGACAGCATCGAGATCGGCTTCAACGTCACCTACCTGCTCGACGTGCTCAGCAAGACCGACGCCGACATGGTCCGGATGGAGTTGCAGGACGCCAGTTCGAGCGTTCTGTTCACGTTTCCGGACCGCGTCGGCTTCAAGTACGTGGTCAGCCCGATGCGGCTGTGACGCGAGCCACTCGTCAGCCCGGCGCCTTGGCCCAGGCCTGACACCAGCCGTTGCGCGCGATCTGCTTGCGGCCGAACATCGCGCAGCCGGCCCACGCGTCGTCGGGCTTGCCTTGCCAGAAGGAGCAGTTGGCGCAGTGTTGCGCGGCGGTGTGCTGCGGGTACTTCTTCGCATCGACCTTGCTCGTGTCGTGCCGGTAGCCGAGCGCGACGGCCTGTTCGTCGGCCTCGTCGACATGCGCGCCGGCCTGCGCGAACACGGTGGATGCCGAAGCAGCGCCACCGCCAGCGACGGCCAGTTCGACGATGAAGCGGCGGCGCGTTCTGCTGCTCATTTCGCGGCCTCCAGCTTCGCGGTCTTCACCGATGTGGCCGCTGCAGCGTCGGCGTGTTGCGTGCCCGACTTCGGCAGCTTGAACACCCACACCATGCCGCCCTGCTCGAGGAAGCTGACCTTCTTGGCCACGTCGCCACCCCACAGCGGCACCGCACCGCCCCAGCCCGAGACCACGCTCACGTACTGCTCGCCGTTCTGCATCCAGGTGACCGGCGGTGCGACCACGCCGGAGCCGGTCTGGAACTCCCAGACGACCTTACCGGTCTTCGCGTCGGCGGCCTTCAGCAGACCTTCGGGCGTGCCCCAGAACACGAGGTTGCCGGCGGTCGTCAGCACACCGCCCCACAGCGGCGCGTTGTTCTTGACCTCCCAGACGATCTTGCCGGTCTTCGGGTCGATCGCGCGCAGTGCGCCGATGTAGTCGTCGTTGATCGTCTTGATCGTGAAGCCGGCACCCAGGTAGGCCGCGCCCTTCTTGTAGGTGATCGGCTCGTTCCAGATCTCCATGCCCCATTCGTTGGCCGGCACATAGAACAGCTTGGTGTCGGGCGAGTAGGCCATCGGCATCTGGTTCTTGCCGCCGAGGAAGCTCGGCGCCGAGAACACCGACTTGCCCTTCTTCGCATCGACATCGGTCGGGTCGCCCGGGCGGTTGTCGGCCACGAAATTCGGCCGGCCGGTCTTCAGGTCGATGCCGGTGGCCCAGGTGACCTTCTTGACGAACGGGAACGCGTTCTCGAGCTTGCCGTTGGCCGCATCGATCACGTAGAAGAAGCCGTTGCGGTCGGCCTTGCCGCCGACGCGCTTGCCGTCCATGTCGAAGGTGACGAACTCGTTGACGCCGTCGAAATCCCAGCCGTCGTTCGGCGTGCTCTGGTAGTGCCACTTGATCTGGCCGGTCTTCACGTCGATCGCGACCGTCGAGCACGAGAACAGGTTGTCACCCGGGCGCAGGTGGCTGTTCCACGGCGCCGGGTTGCCGGTGCCGAAGTAGGCGAGGCCGGTTTTCGGATCAAAGCTGCCACCGAGCCAGGTGGCCGCGCCGCCGGTCTTCCAGATGTCACCGGGCCAGCTCTTGTTGAGCGTGCCGGAGATGCCGTTCTCGACCTTCTTGCCGTCCTTGTCGTAGGTGTAGCCCATGTGGCCTTCGACGGTGGGGCGCGACCAGACCATCTTGCCGGTCTTCGGGTCGCGCGCCTCGACGCGGCCGACGACGCCGAACTCGCCGCCCGACACGCCGGTGAGCAGCAGGCCGTTCGCGATGATCGGCGCCGCGGTGGCGGAATAGCCGGCCGCGTAGTCGTCGATCTTTTCCTTCCAGACCACGTCGCCGGTGGCTTGATCGAGTGCGACAAGCTGCGCGTCGAGCGTCGCGAAGATCACCAGGTTGTCGTACAGCGCGGCGCCGCGGTTGACCACATCGCAGCAGGGCATGATGCCTTCGGGCAGACGGTGCTCGTACTTCCAGAGCTTCTTGCCGGTCGTGGCGTCGAGCGCAAAGATGCGCGAGTACGAGGCGGTCACGAACATCTTGCCGTTGTGGATCACCGGCTGCGATTCTTGTCCGCGCTGCTTCTCGCCGCCGAACGAGAACGCCCACACCGGCGCGAGCTTCGCGACGTTGGCCGTCGTCACTTGCTTGAGCGCCGAGTAGCGCTGGCCTTGCGTGCCGAGACCCCATGACAGGACCTCGTTGCCGCTCTTCGCCGAGTCCTCGATCATCTTGTCGGTCACCGCGGTTTGCGCGGTGGCCGTGATCGAGATCAGGCCCAGGGTGATAGAGAGTGTCAGTGGCTTCATCATCAGGCGCATGGATGTCTCCTCCAATGTGGATGGGGTTCTGGGCCGCGTGTCACGCAGCCGTCAGAGGCTCTGCAAAGGGCAACAACCATGCCATTCGCGCAGGCCGAGAAAAGCACGGCGAAACGCGCGTTTGACGTGCTTGGCGCGGCCTTGAACTGCGGGTTTGTCCGGCCCGCTGCTGCGTCTTCGAACAGCGCGCGCGCCAGGCTGTGACAGCGCGGGCTGCGACTGTTCCACCGACGTGGCGTCGTGGAGCGTGCGCTGTGCCAGCGATGCGAAACGTCACACCGCGCCGCGTGCGATGTCCCAGGCTGGGACAGTCTTGCGGGTACTTTCCCTCGCTTTTGACGCGCTCAGATCGCGTTGCCGCCGCAACGCGTGGGTGGCACGCAAGCTGCGATTCCGTCGTCGCGAAAGTTTCGCCAGCGGTCGATGCGCTATGCACCACCGCTTCACCACCACATCATTGCGGAGAGACGACATGGACATGCTCGAGCCTGGAAAATTCGGCACTGCGGTGCAGTTCAAGAAGCGCTATGGCAACTACATCAACGGCGAGTGGGTCGCGCCGGCGAAGGGCCAGTACTTTGACAACATCACGCCGGTGACCGGCCGCGCGTTCTGCGAGATCCCGCGTTCGACCGCCGAAGACGTCGAGCGCGCACTCGACGCCGCACACGCCGCGAAGGCCGCGTGGGGCAAGACCTCGCCGACTGCGCGCGCCAACATCCTCAACAAGATCGCCGATCGCCTCGAGGCCAATCTGGCGATGCTTGCCGCTGCCGAGACCTGGGACAACGGCAAGCCGATCCGCGAGACCACGCTGGCCGACATGCCACTGGCCATCGATCACTTCCGCTACTTCGCCGGTTGCATCCGCGCGCAGGAAGGCGGCGTCAGCGAGATCGACGACAAGACCTATGCGTACCACTTCCATGAGCCGATCGGCGTCGTCGGCCAGATCATTCCGTGGAACTTCCCGATCCTGATGGCGGTGTGGAAGCTCGCGCCCGCGCTCGCCGCCGGCAACTGCGTCGTGCTCAAGCCGGCCGAGCAGACGCCGGTGTCCATCCTCGTGATGATGGAAGTCATCGGCGACCTGCTGCCGCCTGGCGTGCTGAACGTCGTCAACGGCTTCGGCCTCGAGTGCGGCAAGCCGCTCGCCTCGAGCCCGCGCATCGGCAAGATCGCGTTCACCGGCGAGACCACGACCGGCCGCCTGATCTCGCAGTACGCGAGTCAGAACCTGATCCCGGTCACGCTCGAACTTGGCGGCAAGTCGCCCAACATCTTCTTCGCCGACGTGCTGGCCAAGGACGACGCGTTCTTCGACAAGGCGCTCGAAGGCTTCACGCTGTTCGCGCTGAACCAGGGCGAGGTCTGCACTTGCCCGTCGCGCGCACTGATCCAGGAGTCGATCTACGACCGCTTCATGGAGCGCGCCATCAAGCGCGTCAACGCCATCAAGCAAGGCAACCCGCTGGACATGGCCACGATGATCGGCGCGCAGGCGTCGAGCGAGCAGATGGAAAAGATCCTGAGCTACCTCGACCTGGGCAAGCAGGAAGGCGCGCAGTGCCTGACCGGCGGCGAGCGCAACCGCCTGGCCGGCGACCTCGAGGGCGGCTTCTACGTGAAGCCGACGGTGTTCAAGGGCAACAACAAGATGCGCATCTTCCAGGAGGAGATATTCGGCCCGGTCGTGTCGGTCACGACCTTCAAGGACGAAGAGGAAGCGCTCGCCATCGCCAACGACACGCTCTACGGGCTGGGCGCGGGCGTGTGGAGCCGCGACATGAACACCGCGTTCCGCATGGGCCGCGGCATCCAGGCCGGCCGCGTTTGGACGAACTGCTACCACGCCTACCCGGCGCACGCGGCGTTCGGCGGCTACAAGCAATCGGGCATCGGGCGCGAGAACCACAAGATGATGCTCGACCACTACCAGCAGACCAAGAACCTGCTGGTGAGCTACGACGAGAACAAGCTCGGCTTCTTCTGACCGCGCCATGACGACACGCCCCACGCCGACACCGGTGGCGCGTGTCGTCGCCACCGACGTCGCGCTCGCGTTAATCGCCTCGCTGGCCGCATCGAACGGCGGCCGGCTGATGTTCCATCAGTCCGGCGGCTGCTGCGACGGCAGCGCGCCGATGTGCTTCGTCGACGGCGACTTCATCATCGGCGAGCAGGACCGATTGCTCGGCCACATCGGCGGGATGCCGTTCTACATCAGCGCCTCGCAGTTCGAGTACTGGGAACACACGCAGCTGATCATCGATGTCGTTCCGGGCCGCGGGGGCATGTTCTCGATCGAAGGTCCGACGGGCCAGCGCTTCCTCACCCGATCGCGCCTCTATACCGACAGCGAGTGGGCGTTCTTGTCCGAACAGACCTAGGTGCGGTCGGGCCGCCATCACAAGGTCGCGTTGTCTTGAGCTCGAATCGGAGTTTGATCCACCGCCCCGCACATTCGGCGCTCGACTGTGAGCGCTCAGGCATCCTCGGCCCAGCCTTGCTCGCCGATCAGCAGCACGAACGACACCATGCCCAGGGACTCCTGGTCGAACTCGCTCTCACCGGTTCGCCTGATCTTCACGAGTTGTTGCACCTCGTCGAGGCCGACCGGCATGACGAGTCGGCCGCCGATCGAGAGTTGTTCCTTGAGGGCTTGCGGTACGGCCGGGCCGGCAGCGGCGATCAGGATCGCGTCGAACGGGGCGGCGTCTGGCCAGCCTGTCGTGCCGTCGCCCAAGTGGATCGCGATGTTGCGGTATCCCAAAGCATCAAAGCGTCCCTCCGCGAGACGTACCAGTCTCTCGTGCCGCTCGATCGTATGAACCCGAGCGGCGATCAGGCCGATGACGGCCGCCGCATACCCCGACCCGGTGCCGACCTCGAGCACCTTGTCGCCCGGACCGATCTCGGCCGCCTCGACCATCGTGGCCACGATGAAAGGTTGCGAGATCGTCTGGTCTTCTTCGATTGGAAGTGGCGAGTCCTCGTAGGCGAATGCGGCCAGCCTGTGGCGGACGAAGCGCTCGCGCGGCACCGTCCTCATGGCGCGCAGCACGCGTTCGTCGCGAATGCCGCGTTGCGCAAGCTGCGTCTGCACCATCCTCATGCGCTGAGATTCGAAGTCGGCCATCGACAACTCGGTGTGGCGAATCCGAAGGATACCGCCTGGCAATCGACGTTCCCCTGCTGCGCATGAACGGGCGCAGGCCGCTCTTGCCGCGTCGACCGACATGCCGCAGCATGCAAACCACGGGCGCGCAACGGCCGGTCTATTTCAGGTAGGCAAGCAACTGCTCCGCACCCTTTTGAACTCCCACCTCGGACGCAGCCATCGAGCCCATGCCAGCGGTCAGATTCCAAGCATTCGGATATTGCTTCGCCACATAGGCACCAAGCAGCGCATTCGTCGCGGAGTCATAGACTTCGACGGCGAAACTCACCGACCCTGACAGCATCCCCTCCTTGTCGCGAGCCGCTTGCACCGCGTTGTAAGGTCCCCCCAGCAGATCGAAGTGCATCACCGTGTTCAGCACGTTCGTGTTGGCCTTCGCCCCGGTGAGCGTGAGTTTGATGCGCAGGGTTTCGTTGCCCGGAACCACCGAGTTCCTGAAGCGCTTGCTCAATTTCTCGGTGAACATCGCCTGCATGTACATGGCGAGGCTCTCCTTGTCTTCTTCCGATATTTTCTCGAACTGACTGTCGGCACCGCCATAGACATCGACTGGGTCGATGATGAACGCGGTGTACCTTGCCCAGTTGATATCTGCCTTGTATTCATAAGGCATTCGGCCGGTTGTATCGCGCTGGTTCATGCGCATCTTCGATGACGACGCGATCCCAGAATACGGAACTGGCTGGAGCGTCGAACAAGCCGCCAAGGCCGCACAAAGTGCGATGGTTGCTGCCCGATTGGGAATGTTTGAAGTACGCATTTGACTTTCCTGGTTTGCCAAGCGATCGAGAACTGCTCGCAGGTCTCACGATCGGCGATGAAACACACCCCTCACGCGGGGAACTACAAGAAGACGCTTTTGGGGTCCACGAACCGGCGTTCGCTGTCGCTCGCGCCCAGATCGCGCGCTCAGCATCAAAACGAAACCGATCCGTACGGTTTATTATAGAGACACGCCACAGCTCGTCAATAAAAATGTACAGTAGGGTCTACTTTTGAGGGAACTCGATCGATGAAGGTGAGAACAGAAGCGCGGCGCAACGCGATCGTTGAAGCAGCAGCCGAGCTGTTCAAGGAGATGGGCTACGAGCGCGCGTCCATGAACGAGTTGGCCAAGCGCCTGGGCGGTTCGAAGGCCACGCTGTACGGATACTTCCGCTCGAAGGAAGAACTCTTCAGCGCCGTTGTTGAGGCCGTTGCCACCGGCCACCTGTTGGATGCGGCGCAGGAACTCGCGGTCGACGTCGTCGACGGGCAACCCACGTTGGAGGCACGGCTGACGCGATTTGGCGAACGGATGCTTGACGTGCTGACCCACGACGAGAGTGCGCTCGCCGTCTACCGGATGGTTGTCGCCGAAGCCGGGCGTTCGAACGTGGGGCAGCTGTTCTACGATGCCGGGCCCGCCGAAGCGATGGAGGCCATCGCCAGGGTGATGGCCGCGGCGATGGATCGCGGCGAACTTCGCCGTTCAGATCCCAAGGTGGCCGCGGCGCAGTTCACGGCACTGGTGACGGCTGAAACTGACATGAGGCTCTTTCAAAAGGACCCTCCGCCTCTGACGCTCGAACAAATTCGCCAGTTGGTCAGCCGGGCACTGGAGATGTTTCTCAGAGGTGCCGCGCCGCGGAGCTAAGCAGCGTACTGCTGCAATCCTTCGACCAGCGCATCGAAGGTGGCACGGCAGCGCGGACTGTTGCGCAAATCCTCGTGCATCGTGACCCAGGTCTCCAGCTGCAGCGAGAACGTCTTCGCCAGCACGCGCTGCAGCCCAGCGTCGCGCCTGGCCAGCGCGACCTGGCAGATGCCGATGCCCGCGCCGCAGCGGATCAGGGCCAATTGCGCGAGATCGCTGTCGGTGCGCAGTGAGAAGCCGTCGCGGCTGAAACCTTGCAAGGACTTGCCGGCACTGCGGATAAAGGCGGTGGCCTGGTCATAGCCGATGGTCGACTGGCCGGCCAGATCGCCAATGCTGCGCGGGGTGCCGTGCCGGCTCAGATAGTCCTTGCGCGCATGCAGGCCCAGTTCGATCTGCCCGATGCGGCGCGCCACCAACTGCTCCTGGCGCGGACGCACCATGCGCACCGCGATGTCGGCCTCGCGCCGCAGCAGATCCTGCACCCGGTTCGTCAGCACCAGTTCGACCTTCAGTGCCGGGTGTTGTTCGCGCAGCCGCGCGACGATGGGTGGCAAGACCTCGACGCCGATCACTTCGCTGGCGGAGACACGCACCACGCCGCGGACGCCCTCGCCCTGGCTGGAGGCCGCGCGCTCCAGCGACGCGGCGGTGCTTTCCATCGCCTCGGCGTAGGACCGAAGCGCCAGCGCCAGCTCGGTCGGCATCAGCCCCAGCTGCGATCGCGTGAACAGCACGACACCGAGCGCTTGCTCAAGCGCGGCGACGTGGCGACCCACCGTCGGCTGCGTGATGCCGAGCGCGCGCGCCGCTCCGGACAGCGACCCCTCTCTCAGCACACCCAGGAACGAGCGATAAAGCTCCCAGCCGATGGTCGATGTCATGCATAAATGTATAGTGACTACCTCATGTTCGGCAATTCCAATCGAACCAGCGACTGCTCAGAATTCGTCCGTCAAGTCAACAACGCATGGAGAAGATCATGAGCAGCAGCAACAAGACGGTTCTGGTTCTGGGTGCCACCGGTGGCATCGGCGGTGAGGTCGCACGCCAGCTGCGCGACGCCGGTTGGCAGGTGCGTGCACTGAGGCGCGGTGCCGGACCGGCCACGGAGCACCGGGATGGCATCACGTGGCTGCTCGGCGATGCGCTGAACCGGCAGGACGTCGTCGATGCGGCGAAGGGCTGTTCGGTCATCGTGCACGCGGTCAACCCGCCGGGCTATCGCCAGTGGTCGGAGCTGGTATTGCCGATGTTGGACAGCACCATCGCGGCAGCCAAGGTCGAAGGCGCGACGATCGTGCTGCCGGGCACGGTCTACAACTTCGGGCCGGATGCCTTCCCGGTGTTGGATGAAGCGTCGCCACAACACCCGCTCACGCGCAAGGGCGCCATCCGCGTGGAGCTCGAGAAACGCCTGCTGAACGCCAGCCGCGGCGGTGCTCGCGTGTTGATCGTGCGTGCCGGCGACTTCTTCGGACCGAAGGCCGGCAACAACTGGTTCTCGCAAGGACTGGTCAAACCGGGGCAACCGGTCAAGGCGGTGAGTTGCCCGGGCGAGCGAGGCATCGGCCACCAGTGGTCATACCTGCCCGACGTGGCGCGAACGATGGTCGAGTTGCTCGCACGCCGCGACGCGCTCGAAGCCTTCGCCAGCTTCCACATGGCCGGTCACTGGGATGCGGACGGCATGCAGATGGGCGAGGCGATCCGGCGCGTCGTGTTGCAGCGCACCGGCGCCGAACCGCGCATCAGGGCGTTTCCGTGGTGGCTGCTGACGCTGACCTCGCCCTTCGTCACCACCTTCCGCGAAATGCGCGAGATGCGCTACCTGTGGCGCACACCGGTGCGAATGGACAACGCGCGGTTGATCGCGGCGCTGGGGTACGAGCCGCACACGCCGCTGGATCTGGCAGTCGAAGCCACGCTGGTCGGGATGGGCAGCATCGAACCGGATCAGCAAGGAGGTGGCGCGGCGCAACCGGCCCGAGATCGCTGCTGGCAGGGTCAGCCCGTGTGATCGAGAGAGAACACCGTGGGCCGGATTAGGAGCGACGCTGCGAGCGCACGTTCTGCGACCTGGTGGACAGCACCAGCGCAATGCCACCGAGGATCGCCACGGAGGCAGCAAGCAAGCGCGGTGTGATCGCCTCCGACAGGAGCACGACCCCGCCAAATGCGGCGATCAGCGGCACCGACAACTGCACGGTAGCAGCCCGGATGGCAGAAAGCCTGCTCAGAGCGGCGTACCAGATGACATAGCCGATGCCGGACGTGACTGCGCCGGAGGCAATGGCGAGGGCGACCCCGGCCGCATCGGCGTACGCGTTGGTGGCGAGCAGCAGGCTCAGCACCAGGGCGAGCGGCGCGGCGCGCACGAAGTTGCCTGCCGTGGCGGCCAGCGGGTCCGTCACGCCACGGCCGCGCAGCGAGTACACGCCCCACGCCACGCCTGCAATCGCCATCATGGCAGCGCCGAGGGGCGCCGGCGCGGCGACACCCGGCAACACCAGATAGATCAGCCCCGCGACGGCCAGAGCAAGACCGAACCAGGCGATGGGTCTGAACATCTCCCCCGAACGCAAACCCACGCTGAACATCGTCACCTGAACCGCGCCGAACAGAATCAATGCACCCGTACCCGCGGGCAAGGTGAGATAGGCGAAGGAGAAGAACGCGACATAGCCGAACAGCATGGCGGCGGCCAGCCAGTCGGCACGACCGGGCGCGGACCGATCCGATCTGAGCCGCACGATGGCAGCGAGCGTGATCGCCCCGGCCACCAGCCTGATGCTGGCAAAGCTGGCTGGATCGATGAGCTCCTGCTGGAGCGCGAGCCGGCACAACAGCGAATTGGCCGCGAAAGCGAGCATCGCCACCGCGGTGAGGGCCAGGGTCTGCAGGAAGCGCAGGCCAGCGCGCACCTCATGCATGGGTCGCCACCAGGACCACCGCCCAGGACAAGAGTGCGGCACCCAGCGGCGCGCTGAGACGATGGCCCCAGCGAACGTTCTTTTCGATCGCCATCACCGCGGCGAGCAAGAGCATCCAGCCGAGGCTGCCGGTGCCGAGCGCGAACATCAACAGCATCAGTGCCCAGCAGCACCCGACACAGAACAGGCCGTGGTGCGCACCGAGCGCGAACGCGTGTCGCGCCTGCGCCTGCCCGCGCCAGTGCTCGATGACGAAGCTGAGCGGCGTGCGGCACTTTTCGAGGCACCGGTGCTTGAGGCTGCTGAACTGGAAGGCCCCGGCCAGCGCGATGGTCGCGGCACCGATCAGCCAGCCATGCCAGGCCAGCGTGGGCACGCTGCCGACCAGCGACAGCAGCACAGCATGAAGCGCATGCGCCAACAGCCCGAATGCACCCCACACCGTCATGTAGCCGAGGCCGAGCAGTGCGAGGAGGCGCCCGTGGTCCGCGCGCCGGGTCGTCAATCGGTCGAAGGCATTGAACAAGGGCAAGGTGGTCGGCAGCATCATGGCCGCAGTCATCAGGATCCACGCGGCGCCGTAGAGCAACGCGGGCACGACCACATCGCCGGCCGGAACGACACGGCACAGAAAAGCGGCCGGCCCAGACGCCGTCCAGTCATCGTGGTCGAGGTAGCGTCCGTACGGGCTGCGCACCCACGCCCACAGCGCCAACCACGCGAGTGCGATCAGCGCGGTCAGCACCGCGAGGAACACACGACGGTGACGCGAGTTGCTGACCGGCGATGCGGCTGCAGCCGGTGCAGCGCCGCTGGTGGTGCCGCTCATGCGTCAAAGACGAACGTGCTCTGAAGGGCGTTGTGGTTCTTGATGTCGAGGTCGATGCCGAGGGCGGCGTTCTTGGATCGATAGATCGGAGCCTTGCCGACGAATACCGGAGCCCCCGGCACCGTCGAGAACACGGTGTCGGACAGGGTGGTCAGGCCGCCCATCGCACCGCGATAGGGCTCGAGTTCGGCGTAGTAATTCGTGCCGATCTCGAGGATGCCCTTGCCGTCGGCCACGGTGAACTTGATCGGCGCCCGCTCCACCGACACCACTGTGCCGATGAGCGCGGCGAGATCGGCGACCGGCCCGCCCGCCTTCCCGGTGTAGACCTTCAGCAGGGCCTCTTCCTGCGCTTTGGAAGCCTGGTCATCGACAAAGATCGCGGCCGTCCAGTTGCCTTGCAGGATGTTGCCGGGAACATGGGCCACGGCTGCGATGGTGTTGCCGCCCACGTCGACGCCGTCGACCGTGCCCTTGTCGACGCGCCATGCGACGATGGTGTCGCAGGTGCCGTTGTCGGGGTCCTCGCCGATCCAGCAGGGACACAGGACATTGCAGTTGCAAACCTCGAGCAGACGACCTTCCAGGTGATAGCTCATACGACCCTCCATTGAAGCCACATGCACTTGGACTTGTCGCCGCGACTCGGGCGGCAAGGCGAATTTGATCCTACGCCTCGCGATGAACTGAGTCCAGTTCAATGACGGCCACTTCACGCCTCGTGCGAGGCGGATGGGGCGACCCCCGCTGCACGTCGAAGCATCGAGCACGTTACCTGCCTCTAGCATCGCCAAATCGGTACGACCAACCGTCGGGGTGTGGCTGCAGGCGATCTCCCTGTTTTGTCACAACGGGACCAATGTTGTCGGCTTGTCGTCGCGTTGATGGCCCCGATTGCGGGTATCTCGGCCACTTCCGACAAAGTGCGCGCCCATCGTCGAGATGACGCGCCAGCGACCAGGCGACGCGCAACCCCATCAAGCTGACGAGCAACACCACGCTGATCGGCGTCGGCTCGAACGCCACGCTGGTCAACGCGCGCGTCGTCGTCAAGGACGTGGCCAACGTCATCGTCCGCAACCTCACGATCGTCAACCCCTGCGACATCGCGCCGGTGTGGGATCCCAACGACGGCTCCAGCGGCAACTGGAACTCCGAGTACGACGGTCTGGTGGTCGATGGCTCGAAGAACGTCTGGGTCGATCACAACCTCTTCACCGACGCGCCGCAGACCGACGACCTCTCGCCGATCGAGAACGGCAAGCTCAAGCAGTGCCACGACGGCGCGCTGGACATCAAGAACGGTTCGGACTACGTCACCGTGTCATACAACGTATTCGACCAGCACGACAAGAACAACCTGGTGGGCTCCTCCGACAGCAGCACGGCCGACGACGGCCACCTCACGGTGACCTTCCACCACAACCGCTTCAGCAACGTGACCGAGCGCGCCCCGCGCGTGCGCTTCGGCCGCGTGCATGTCTTCAACAACTACTACGAAGGCGATCGCTCGCGCACGGCCTACCCGTACGCCTACAGCCTGGGCGTGGGCTACAAGGCGCAGATCCTGTCGGAGCAGAACGCCTTCGACATCACCGGTGCGACCGGCTGCCCGCACATCGTCAAGAACCCGGGCTCGTCGAGCAAGACCGGTGCGATCTCCGACACCGGATCGCTGCTCAACGGCGCGGCGCTGAACGTTGCCGGCGGCTGCAGCTTCGCCGCCGCGAGCTGGACCATCCCCTACAGCTACAGCGCCACATCCGCCTCCGAGGTCAAGAACCTGGTCCTGCCGGCAGCCGGCGCGGGCAAGCTCACGGTGAACTGACGAACCCCGTTCCTCTATGGCCAGCGGCTCATCTTGACTGCCTCGATACGCAAGCGCGTGAGGATCTACGGCCCTTGGAGCGGAGGTCGAACGAGCCGTCCGGCCGGGATGGTCGACGACGGCAGCATGAAATAGAGGCGATAGGCGTAAAAGGGCTGGTGCAGCCCCCAGGCCTGCCTGCGCACGCTCAGGCGCATCGGCGGCTCGGCGACCAGCTTCGTCGCCTCGCGTTGACAACCTTCGTCATTCTCTGCGCACACGACCAGGCTGCCGTCGCGCCGCAAATCACCTGCGCTCACCCACGGCGACTTCTCGGGCGCGCCGAGACTCCACCAGCGCGTTTTGCCCGGCGCATAGAAGGCGACCGACATCGCTTCGGCAAAAGGCCCGGCAACCCAGACCAGGGGCTGATCGGTTCGCTCGTGCCAGTGTGCGAGCGCCGCCTGCGCGAGTTCGGCGCGAGGCACGCTGGCGCCTTCGCTGCCGCCGCGCGCTTCGCCGTAGCCCACGGCGAGCGAGATCGCAAGGACCAGCCCCCAATAGACCGACAGGGCGCGCTTGAGCCAGTCCACGCGCGGAGCGATGCCGTGCCGGCACCACACCGCGAGCCACAACGCTGTGACCGCGAACCATTGCGCCATGCCCCAGACCGACGCCATGGACGTGCCGTGAATCGCCGCGATCGCCGCGACGACAAACAGCGGCGCCATCGTGAGCCACCACAACTCGGGCTGCGTCCCAGGACCGGACAGCGCGCGGCCCGCCAGCGCCGCCGCCTCTCGCCGCCGCGCACCTGGCACCGACCACAGCAGGAAAATCAGACTGGGCAGCAGGTACCCTGCCTGGGCGAGGGTGTACTTGGCCAGGCGCGGTAGGGACTCCAGCGGGACGCCGTCGCTGCGCCTCGCGGCAAATTGCAGCGTCGAGAATTGGTGATCGACCATCCACAGCACATGCGGCACCAGCACCGCGATGCCGACCGCCACCCCAAGCGCGGCGTTGGCGCTGAACAGGCGCCGGCGCCATGGCGGCAGCACGAGTGCCACAAGCAGCAGCGCGCACAACAGCACGACGGAAAAGTACTTGCCCAGGAACGCCAGCCCCACGAGCGCGCCGCACGCGATGGCGTCGCGGCGCCGGCCGTTCTGCATGAAGGCCACGAAAAAGGTCGCGGCCCACGGCCAGATGGACAGCAGGATCGCGTTCGCGTTGAATTTGATCGCCAGGCTCGAATAGAGCGGCGATACCGCAAGCGCCAATGCCGCGAATGCGGCGCAATCAGACGTGAGAAAGCGGCGCGCCAGCGCCGCGACGCCGAGCAGGCCCACCGCAGCATTGAGCATCGACAGGACGTAGTACGCCAACTCGATGCGCGGCATCACGCTGAACCACGCGGCGCTGACCCAGGCGAACAACGGTGGGTGATGCGAATAGCCCGCCTGCCATTCGATCCCCCAGGCATAGTTCTGGACCATGTCGCCCGACACGTCGAGATTGCCGCGCGACAGCCAGGCCGCAAGGGTCCAGACCAGCGCGTTCAGCAACAGCACCAGCGGCAACTGCGCATCGAGTGCGCCAGGTCGCGCCGGCACAGCGCCCGTTTGAGAAATCGAATCGTTGATGTTGGAAGGCACTGCGCAGAATCTTACTGTGCGAACCGTCAAGTTTTATGCCAGTGCTGTCACAACAGGTAGACAGCCGGCAGGACTCTGTAGCCCCAATGCGGCGCCTACCAAAGACAAAACCCGCCAGCGGCTGAGGCCTGCTGGCGGGTCTGTTTTACTATGGTGGGCCCTGAGTGACTCGAACACTCGACCTACGGATTAAGAGTCCTATATTGCCGGACATTCGCGCACACTAATGAACTGGCAACGAATCGTATGTTGTTGATTTCAATTGATTGTTTGTTCATAATAGTCCGCAGGTGTTCGCCGCCATCGCGCCAAATTCTGGCAATAGTCTGGCAACGGCGAACAGACGGACTAGCGAGACATGGCAACGAAAACAGCCGGCCAAGCAATCAATGATCTGCCCGCGGGCATCTTCAAGACGTTGCACAAGGTCCAGCCGATGGGTGCCCTGCAGACGCGAAAGCAGATCTCGGGCGCTGTCGCCTTTTACTGGCGCTACAGCATCGGCGCGTCGAGCGAGCGTGTCTTGATCGGGCTGTACGACTCCGCTGCCGCACCCAAGAGCCTGACTCCAACCAAGACCGGCTATTCCGTCGCCGCCGCCACACGCGCCGCCGAGTCTCTGGCGCTCGAGCATCACCGGCATCGCGCCGAAGGCGGTCGCCCTGCCCTCGTCGCCGCAGAGCGCGAGGCTACGCACGCGGTCGCCGAAGCGAAGCGGCAGGCCGCGGTGAACACGTTGGAGAACCTGTTGACCGCCTACTGCGATCATCTGGAAGCGATGGGCCGCCGTTCGCACAAAGACGCACGCAGCATCTTCAAGCTGCACGTCATAGCGGCCTGGCCCAAGGTAGCCGCACTACCCGCGAAGGATGTGACGGGCGAACAGTTCGCCGACATGATGCGCAGGCTGATCGACGTAGGCAAAGGCCGAACTGCCAACAAGCTGCGCAGCTACGCGCGCGCCGCATATCAGACCGCCAAGGCCGCGAAGTCCAAACCAAGCATTCCGGTTTCGTTCAAGAGCTACGAGATCACCGCTAACCCAGTCGCCGAAACGGAGCCGGACGAGTCACAAAATCGGCCAGACAAGCGTCCCTTGAGCGTGGTTGAGTTGCGCATCTACTGGCACGTCATCAAACCAATGACCGGCTTCAAGGGGGCGCTACTGCGCCTTCATCTTCTCACGGGTGCCCAGCGCATCGAGCAGTTGGCGAACTTGCTCACGGCCAACGTCACCGCCGACTCGATCCTGCTGTATGACGGCAAAGGACGCCCGGGGCGATCACCACGGCCGCACACCGTACCGCTGATCAAGGCAGCCAAAAAGGCATTGGCAGAGTGCAACCCGACGGGCGAGTTCGCCCTGTCGACCGATGGCGGCGACACTCACGTCGCGGCGACCACGCTAAGCGACTGGGCTGCGGCTGCGGTCGGCGAAAACATCGAAGACTTTCAGGCAAAACGCATCCGCTCTGGCATCGAAACGCTACTCGCGAGCGCCGGGGTGTCGCAAGAGATCCGCGGCCGGCTGCAGTCGCACGGCATCGCTGGTGTGCAAGCCCGGCACTACGATGGCCACGACTATCTCCCCGAGAAGCGCAAGGCACTGGAAACCCTCTACAAGCTGCTGGCACAGCGTCCGACCTCAAACATCAGACCGATCACGAGGAAACGCGCCTCAAGTGCCCCCATGCCAGCGGTAAAGCACGTCCGCGAGTCCGCCCGGGCCTCTTAAGGCTTGCAGCGCGGGCGTTGTGTTTGGCACACGGGAAGCCCTCAGTTGCAGACAGGCTTGGTGGGAAGAACGCGAGCCCTGTCTAGGCCGCCTTGTCGTTTTCGTCGGGTGCGTTCATACGCCACTCAACGTCGTCGGTGAAGTCCATCGGCATGTCGATCGCTTCCTCCGCTTCATTTACGCGGTTCCAATGCATGGCATCGAAAGTTAGCTGAACCGCATCGCCGATCATTTGCTCTCGACGTTGCTGAAAGGACTTGTGGGCGATATGACGAGGAGCCTCGTCGATATCTGTCCACAGCGTTGATTGCTCGCTGCCCTGCCACGTCGTGACCGCGAGATTTACTCGGTATGGACGGCCTGTGACTTGATCGCGCCGCATCTCGACTCGCGCCGCACCCGAGAACTGTTCCGCCAACCGTTCCAGCGCGGTCTTCGGCTTTGGCAAGGGCCATCCCATGGACGCCGCAAACTTCGCGACCTCATGCATGTCGACGGACGCATTACCTGACTTCTCGCGATAGCGTTTGATGATGCTCTGCATCTCTTGGGCTTTGGTTGGCATGTTGCCTCCTAGATTCCGACTTGGGCAACATCGCCCCATCCGTCCACCATGGCGCCGGGCGCCACGATTGACCGGATCTTCACCAGATGATCAGTGAACCTGTTGTACTGGCCTGTGCGGTGGCGCAGCTGGCCGGCGACCAGGCCAGGATGGACACGCAAAGTCGCGGCCACGCCAAGAAGGTCTCGCTCGGCGAAGGTGGGGGCCTTACGCGCAATGAAGCTGTCCATCGTCTTTTTCGGCACGCAGAATTCTGAAGCCGCCGCGTTCGCGAGGCGTTCCTCTTCTGCGACGTTGGCGCCAGTGCCTGCCTTTTCGCCCTCGAGTTCGGCGTCGATGGCGATGACCGACTTGCCATCGCCGTTGAGGACATGTTCCAACTCGTGGCGCAGCACGAACCAGAAGTTATCGATTCGATCGAATCGCATCGACAAGGCGATAACAGGGGACGACTCGTTGAGCCAGAAGCAAACACCATCGATCTTCGCGGAAGGCAGCGACTCGACGATTACAAAGCGGATGCCGCACTCCGCCAGGATGCGCGGTACTTTTCGGGCCTCCTCCGCGGCCGAAGTCAAGGGTCGAAGCAGTTCAATCGCGCGGCGGCAATTTGCAGGGGAGAAGTTCCCGACGAGCATTTCGCCAGCGATTTGCCTTACCCGATAGAGCCATGCCAATTGGATAGGCGTCGCCCCCTCAGACACGGCCGTTCGCTTTGCCGCATGAGGGAGAATTTCAATCTCGTCCACCGAGGGGACGCCAAAGAATGACGCCAGGGCCGTTTCGACGGCCGACATGTCTCGAATATCTTCTACCGCGAGCCACCCGCGCTTGATCATCTCGGCTACAGGCAGACCGCCGAACAAGTGAGCTCTGGTGGCACGTTTCGCGTTCGGTCTCGCGATGAGCCGCGCCTTGGCGAGGTCAAAATCTCTTTGTAGAGCTAAGAATCGCTCAGCTTTGACGTCGAACACCTCTTCGAGGGTGATCGCGATCTCCGGCGTGACAGACTTCTTGTCGCTGACGAGCTTGCTGACACCGGTCTCTTCGGTTTCAAGCACGATGGCCAATACCCGGTTGCTCCATCCCTTCTCGAGCAGAAGGGCGGCGATCAATTGCCCCGGTGTTCTGAAATCTTGCTCGTCGATTCGCATGTTTGCGATCATATGTCGACTTGCACAAAATCGCAAACTGTTGCTTTTATACAAAGCGACGAGCTCACCGGCGGAAAGCCTGACCGCGATCTCGTCATCGGCAATCTGAGGACGACGGAGGTGCCTGAGACCACACCGGCAACAACGGTAACGTTCTCGATCATGTTCAAGTCTTCAACAACCGCGAATGCTCATTGCATCCAAAGGATGCGGTCTGTTCCCCCGGCATACGACGTGACTGGCCGAAGCAAACGATTTGTTCAGCCTGGTTGGCGGGCTAGGAACCGAAGAAGAATGCCGCCAGTGCCTGGGCGATTGTCACGATGCTCGCGGCATGCGGCAGACCATCTAGCAACGCCTTCATCACCGCCTTGCTCGGCGTGCCGCTGGTCACCTGGGACTCGATTGCGTCCACCACGTCCAGGGCACCTGCCTTCTCTGCTTCAGGCAGCGCAAGCCGTCCGATCTCCACGCGCAGCGCTGCAATCAACTCCGCCGCCTCACTGTTGTAGTTGACCGTGTTTGAGGAGTTGTCGACCGAATGATGGTTGACGCGTGCATTCGGCCCCGTCACGTTGTAGGTGATATTTTGCATCGCGGCCTTGGCCTCGGGTAACCCGAGCTTGCGCACGCGCATCACGTACCCGGGCGGGATTGAATCCAGCCCCTCATGAAAACCTGGGTCAATTACCTCGAAGGTCTCCTCCCCGCCGTTCGACATTTTTCTCAGCACCAGGTCACCGGGTTCAATGAGCACGTCTGCTCCTTGGGTGACGATGGTGTCTCCAGTAACTGCGGCGGCAATGCCCGAAAGCAGTTGGCCATTCTTCTTCTGAATGGATACCTTGTCCCTCATCAGGGCCGTAATTCCCATTGGTTTGCTCCCACTGGATAGATGGATTCGCACCTCGTCACGCAGTGCGTTTTTTGCTCTGGCGATGACATTGCGCAAGCCAGTTTGGTACAGAGCGTCCGCGATGTCGATGCGGTAGCTTTCCGGCTCAAAGGGCAGTCCATAACGGCCAGCACTGCGTTGCAGGCTCTTCGCATAGCACTGGAGTCGATCTGTGTACCTGCCGACGTCCAACACCGCTTCGATCTGCGCATACACCTCCGCAACTTGGTCGTCGTCCACTACATGCATTGACTCCAGCACTCTGATGACGACTTCTTTGAGATCTCTCTGCTTAGCTAGGATTGACTGAATCCATACTTGCCCAACCTCCTCAAAGGAAGGGAACAGAAACTTCGACCGCTCCACGCGCACCTGCCGATAGAGAATGCCCATGGCATCCAGCGCCGCTGCATCGCAGGCGGCATTGACAGCAGCTATTCGATCCCTCAGCAAGTTGTTCCGCACTGAAAAATACCTTGTCAATCAGCGTCAGCTTGATCTACGCCCACAATCGTCATTGAGAAAGGGATGCCTCCCACCCCTTGCCCCGCCGGGTGAGGAATCTGCAAGATTCCGCTTCGGAGCACTCGACCAGACACAACGTCCACACCGCATGTGTCCCCTCCCAATGACCCCAGCGCTTGCTTGAGACTTGCGACCCATTTCGAAGGTGGCTCGGCCGGGTCAACGCAGGCAGCGACGGCGTCAATCAACGCCGGGATTTGGCCTGGAAAAGACCCCGAAGCCGAAACCGTCACCAAAAGAGTTTTCCAGCGCCACGATATCGAAAAGGACATTTCGGAGATGAGCCCGGCATCAACGTCCAAGTCCACAGCCCTCTTCAACGCTCGCAGCTCATCTTTCAGATGGTCAGCCGTGGGAGGGTTGACCAGGGTGATACGTGGGAAGTTAAATATGGCGTCGTGAAACTCTGCCAGCGAGATCGGCGCACGCTCTGTACGTGTTTTGAGATAGCTACCCAGAGCGCTTCCTTCGATGAACTCCACGAAAGGAACGATGCGCACGCCCCACCGCACAGTCCGATCGGCCGAGACACCCTTTGATTTGTCAGCTCGCGCGGCGTCCGCCAGAGAAATCAGAATTAACGGGTCGGGGATTGGAGCCTTTACGTCAAGCGCGTCTACGGCATCCGAAGCTGCGTTAGCCACGGGCGGTTCCAAGTACTCTGGGACGAGCACGTTGCCCCGAAAGAACGCGGCAACGAGACCTTTCCAGTCAGTCACGCTAATCGGTCCGTCTATGCGGAACAGCTTTGTGTAGTCGGAGTGCTTTCCCGCACGATCAATTCTGGCCTGCTTGCGTAGCTCGTAGGAATCGCCGCGGTACATGCGGATAGCGCCGTCGAAGTGCGTAATCGCAGACCGATCCACGTCGTATTCTGAATGGACGTAACGGCACCCAAACGCATCATTTGCGATGCCAAGGCTCGGCCCAACTATCAGTTCTTCGACCTCGAGAGTGCGATAGATCTGCTTCTTCCCCGAAGCGTCTTTTCTCGCCTCCTCACCCTTCCACCAGAAATGAGTGAGGTCGACGTTTTCCAGGGCACGCGTCACGTCACCAGCGGAGTGAACGGTGACACCGGGAGCGATTCTTGAGATGTCATCATCGAACTTGGGACCGCCCCAATACTCGTATTCAAAGCGTCCCTTGTAAGCATTGGCGTCGCCGACGACGTCCGGATCGAGTCGGAGTCGGAAATCGAGTTCAGGTGCCGAACGAAAGTAGCGTTGAAATTCGCCCAGAAAGTAATCGTTCAGATTGTTGAGGTGCGACAAGCTACGTCGAAAGAAGCGATGCGCAAAAATTAGCAGGCCACGGTCGCGGTCGCGAAACACCCCCGGATGAACAACGTCGAATCGCTTCAGCAGCGCTGAATAGAAAGTTAGGCCATCCTTGTCCACCAGCTCAGACCCACTCTTGAACAGGTCGGGGTAGATGTCCGCAGCAATCCCTTTTCGATAGCCCACCGCCGCGTCTCGAAATTCCAAGCGCTCACTCCCGAGCACGGAACGGAGCGTCTCTTCAAGGAAGGGTCGGCTCGACTCGCTTCCCCGTTCTGCTTTCCGCTCCAAGTAGGCCTTCTGGACCTGGCGCACTTCGGCATTCTCTTCGTCGGACTCGGCCAATCCGATGAAGCCCACCTGGGCAACGAGATCACCAGTAAGCAAGAGACCGGTCGACTCCGCCCACCCAATCGGGTGATGCATGTCATGAGCAACGTGCATCGGTACGCCGATAGGGAATCCGTCTTCAATCGCCTCGAGCGCGTGCTCCTCCAGACCCCGGGCGATCACGTCACAGGGGATCTTGTGATTAAGGCGGTTAACGGCGTCGGTGTTGAAGTAGCCGAAGATAAATTCCATGTCAGGCGTTCCAAGGCGCTCGTTAAGGTCCGCATACTGTGCAGGCGACGGCAAGTCTGATGGTCCAGTCCCAGGAACTTTACATGTTTGAGCCCTCCTCGCGTGGCCCGATCCATGCCGGCCCGCATATCGCGGGGTAGCGGTCAATGCGCGTGGCGGGCATGATGGTATTTTTCACAGGAGCAACGAATGAAAGTGTTTTGGTCGTGGCAAAGCGACAGGCCGAAAGCAATCACGAGAGATTTTGTCCAGAGCGCGCTCAACGAAGCCTTGGCTGCCGTTGCGGACGATCTTTTACTGGATCCCGCTGAGCGCCCGGAACTCGACCACGACACCAAGGGTGAAGCGGGTCTGGTCGAAATCGTCAACGCGATTTTCGAGAAGATCCGGACGTGCACGGTCTTCGTCGCCGACGTGACGCCCGTGGCCGAAACTGGCCAGGGCAAGAAGGTGCCAAATCCCAATGTCATGATCGAACTAGGGCATGCACTGTCTGTGCTGGGTCCAAAGCCACTCATCCTGGTGGCCAACACAACCTACGGCGGAAAGCCGGATGAGTTGCCATTCGACCTACGACACCGAAGAGGCGCGATTACCTTTCGCCTGAAGACAACCGACGACGAGATTCAGCGTCAGGAGGTACACGCGAAGCTTGTCGCCGACCTGACGGACGCGCTCAGCACCAACCTGTCGGCGGCCCTAAAGGAACGGGATCGTGGGGTTGAGTTTCAGCTGTTCACCGCTCCGAGTGGCGATGGGTCAACTTGGCTAGCGCCAGGAGCAACCATCGAGCACACCGACTTCTTTGGCGGCTCCATTCAACGGTTGATTACTCCTCTCGGAGAGACCCGTAGCTATCTTCGAGCCGCTCCAAGTGGCTGGCACAAAAGCAAACCCACCAGGTTGCAGGTTAAGGAGGCACCGCCCGAGTACAGACTTTGGCCCCTCGGCCAACTCAGCAGTGGGGATGGCGGGGTGAACAGGCTCGGTTGCGTGTCCTACGCGACTTACCGCGGCGAGTCTAAAACCCAGACAGCGGCTCAGTGGTTTGACGCAACCGGCGAGGTCTGGAGCTTCGACTCTGGCATCACAGACGACATCGAGGGCAGTCGGTTTTTGGGTCACTACCGAGTTCTCAAAGACTGGGACAAGATGATTCGCAATGTCTGTGGCTTCTACAACCACTTCGGGGCGAAACGGCCGGTACGCATCGAAGTTGGGGTTGCTGGCCTAGACGCTATACGTTGGGCGGAGCCTCTCAATTCCGGACGGAATCTGGCACTTCAGAACGGCGTGGTCTCGGTGCTGTCGTCACGGGATTGGGGCGAACAGGCACGTTTGGACTTCCTGACCACGTCCTACAACCTGCTTTGCAGCGCGTTTGGACGGCCCACCGTTAGCTCCCAGCTGGTGCAACGGATTCTCCAATCGTTACCGGATTGACGTCCCCCCGTGGCAGCAGCGCTGTCGACGTCACACATTTTGACGACTAGGCAGCAAGGCGCGGAGCGAGGACAGAGCGACCATTCCAGAGAGGCGAGGACTGTTTTGTCAATCAACGGCCCAGCGGGCTTCGCCAAGGTGAGGACAGATTTGTCACCTCTTAGGTCGTCATGTCACTGGTTTCCCTGGGGTGGACGGTCAATTTCAGACCGGAACAGTTTTGAAGGAAACCATCAGTGAGGACGGCGATCTGTCTGACCGAACGTTGCGCTGGGCATTCGGAGTTCTTCCCAACGGCGAGTCCGAGGTTAAGTGCACACGATCCTCTCAACGCCGCTAATGGTGACGACAGACAAGTTGACCTCACGATGAACGCCGTCTGAAGCATGCTGGCACTTCCCGAGCGACGACGCGGCGACCAAGCTGATCTGGCTGGCGCTGCGCAACATCACGGCCGACTGGGGCCGCGCGGCGCACAACTGGAAGGAAGCGATGAACCAGTTCGCGATACTCTACGAGGAGCGCTTTGCGCGGGCGGCCCAGCCAATGGGTTGAACCATGAAATACATGGCTCAACCGGGGGCGCCTCCGGCGGCCTGGCAGGGGCCCTTGATCAACGAACATCAAGCAAAGACGAATTCAACAATCCGCCTCGCACACAGAAATTCGGACACTCCCGATCGAGTCGATGGCACTTCAGCCTACGTTCCTAGATGTCTATGCCGATATCAAGATGACTTAGCCGGACGCATACGACGGAGGTCGCGGCGTGCGCGCTTGTTCTACGAGCTCGGTGGGTTGGGCCGGTGGCCGACTAGAACCCACGACGATCACCTGTACGCGCCGCCTTGAAGACGTTCCGCGATCCACGACTGAATGGCCACCTCCGACCATGTCGCCGCGCGTGGTCCTGCCTTGACTGATCGCGGAAAGGTGCCGCGCCGCATCTGTTCGTAGATCGCGGAACGGCGCAACCCCGTGAGACGCACAACCTCCGGCATACGCAGAAGCCTGTCAGGCCACGGACGCACCGCGGATACGTCGACTGGTCCGGCACCCAACAAGGCGAGCGCTTCCCGCAGCAGCCGCGTGGCCTCCAAGGTTCGCCCTACCGCAAGGTCAGATGCGAACTGCTCATTCATCCTTTTCGACGTTTCCGGTGTTGAAGCGCGCATGTGGCATTCCTTCCAACTGCCGCGCGGGTCTCCATGCCGTAGCGGTAAGTCCATAGGTTGCCGGGAATGTCCGCGGAGCCCAACCCGACGCAGCAAAGCGAGGCGTGCAGGAGCGAAGCGCCAAGGCGGTTGAATGGGACAATGCGGCTCCTTCAAGTCTTCCGCGCCGACCGCGTCGTGCTTGAAGCAGTGCAGGCTCAAAATCACCTAGCCCTGGTACGGCATCCACAAATCGGCACCCGCATAGGGTCGCCAGCGTAGGTCGGCCAGCATGCTGATATTGGCATTCAACGTGCTTCCGAAATGCGTTGCACCACATCTGCCAAGAGCTCCTGGGCCTCCTTCCCTCGGATCACATGCGCAGAATGAGGTCGGGCGACGATGATCCGGCTTAGCTCCACCGGTTCGACAAAGCTGTAACTATCTCGGGCCGCTTTGCCAGCCCGTTGCGCGCCCTCCCACTTCAGGCTCATGAGCGTCGATTCGCAGTGGTTGCAGATACGCGTCAGCAACGCCCAAGCGCCGCCCGCGGTGACGGGCCTCATCGCAAAAATAACTTTGCCCTGCTCTCCCACGTACACCAACTCGTGTTTGCTGCGGCGACAGACCGGGCAGCGCCAATCCTCTGGCAAAGCTTCCCACGATCGACCATGCGACTCCTCGGTGCGCAACATCGCAAGATAGTTCGCCGGAGGCTGCTTTCCCGGCTTCTGCGCGACCTGCCGCCATCGCGACAAGTTCGGAGCCGAGACTTTCGTGTTGGCGCCCAACTGCCTCAGCAGCGAATCGGCGTATGCCCATCGGGTGATCTCCGACTCGACGGAGCGGCGAGCAAACCCAAAAACGGGAATGGGGTCGACTCCACGCGCATGAGGTTCATACCAGTGGGCGTCGGTTGCAGCAGCTTGAGCCACCGCGCGGATGAGATTCATGCGCAGTTCGTAAGCAGGCTCTGCTTCTTCCCACACTTCCCCGGCCCGGGTCGATTCCACCAGATGCGGGCGGTGATCGCCGGAAACGATGAGGCGCCTGATTTGCCCGATGGAGAAAGAAAAGTACGACGGCGATCCGGCCAGCTTCTTTGCTTCGGTGTCAGCGTTATTGCAGTCCTCGCAAACCAAGACCTCAGCGTACGCTGCGAAGGCGTCACCCATGCGCTCCACCAGTCGCCATCCATCGATCTGTTCTACGCGGGTGCCAGCAGCTTCAAAGGCGCTGTGGAATGCAGCCTTCGTGGCTTCGCCCATGTGGTCGTGGTGGACGACAAGTTTTGCGAGGATCTGCCCCTTCTTGCCCACCCGGGAGACCTGAAACTTGGTACGGCCGCAACATGGACAAATCCAGTCCTGCGACGATCCGACCCAGTTGCTGTTCATTTCGAAGTCCGTCACTCCGTGTTGAACGCGAATGCGCTCGGAGAGCGGCGACTCCGCACTGTCCAAGCTTGTGATGTCCCCGGCTTTGACGGACTCCACGAGCGCAGCCATCGCCTCTTTGCGGAGCTCGACTTCTTCGCTGGGGGTGTATGGCCCCGGATGGTCAAGACACCACTTCATGAAGCGGCTCTGCTCGTAGCGTTCGTCACTCACGGTGCAATGCACGACGCGTCAAAGGACGCCATGCTGGGTCGGTAGTCGACCAATGAGCCGCCGCGGCTTGCTGGGCGATGGGCCCGACTGCCCGACGTAGCAGAGCCAGAGCCATGAACTACTAGGCGCCGAAAACGGTAGGCCTCGTATCGTTCCAACTTCAATCGAACATCCCCCACTGCCATCTCCGTATAGCTTTTGCGTTCGCGATGGACAGGTAGCGGTCCGCCGAATCCTGCACCGCACGGTGGTTCCGACCGTCAACTTCCAGGACGATACGGGCGCGCCCTGGGCGAGCATCGTCGGAAACTCGATGCGCCGGGCGCCAGCATCAACTTGTCCCGCACTCCCACCGCCTGTAGAGTTCATGGCGCACGCAGACCGGCGAATCAGAACGGCATCCGTGCCACTGCCCGCCTTGGGGCGGATGGCCGGAGTCCGACGTGTAAGCCAGGCCTATACGTCCGGAAATGCCGACTCGGCCGCTTCGTCCTCAGGTTCAGAATCACCATCATCGTCTTCGTCGCGAGCGGCGGAGTCGAAGTACTCTTCATCCATGTCGTCAAACTCGAAGTCGTCCTCGATCGATTCGTCAGTGTCAAAGTCGAATTCCACCCCAACCGGCGGCGATTTGAACTCGAAGATCGGGGCAACCTTCATGGTCGTGTCGTAGAAGAGGACTCCACTCGCATGGAGAGGGCCGAACAGCGCGTGACTGGAGATGAAATCGACGCTTGTGTTGTCTAGCCATTTCCGGCGTCCGGCTTCATAAGCCAATAGCCAGTCAGGCCCCGTAAGCGCACTGGCATTGGCATATCCAGCGAGAGCGGTCTTGTCTAAGGGGGTCGAAGTCGTACCCGAATGCTCGAGGTCCAGCATCATCAGCGTGCAAACGGGACTCGCCATACGCTCCACTTCGCGCACGACTTCGGATGGGAGATTGATAGACAAGACTTTGCAGATCCAGAGAAGCCAAGCAACTTCTCCATGATGATCCGACGCCGCCGATGTGGCGATTAAGTTACTGCAAAACCGGGCAATCGCCTCAGTGTTAAGTGCATAGCCGTGATGGTGGTAAGTCGCAAATATGGTTGAGAGAACTTGGACCGTATTCGGAAACGCGTAGCCGCATTTCAGCAAATACGCTTCGAATACGGGCCAGTTTGACTTCTTGACGATTCTCGATGACGCCTGCTTCACACCGTACTTAACAAGGCTCTCGTCCTTGAATCGCTTCTCGAGCGAAAAGAGAACTTCGAAGTAGTGATGGATGTCGTCCCGCTGCTCCTTGCGGACGGCAGAAATCTTCAGCCTTTTTACCGCGTACTTCCAAGACTCCTCCACCAGCTCCTTGACCTCCATGATCCGGGTCTTGGCAGGGTTCAACTGGAGTTCGTAGCTTCCGACGGCCTTTGTAATTGCGGCAAGCGTTCGTTCCGCCTCGTCGCGGCGACTGAAGAACAGGAAGAAGTCGTCGACATATCGGAACCCGTTTGGCCAATGACCCAGTTCCTTCTCCAAGCGCAGATCAACCGCCACACCAATGATCTCGGCGACGATGTGCGATGTGTCGGGACCGATTGGCAAGCCTATGGTCTGCCCATCCTGAACTCCCATGCAACGCTGGTCCAGGATGTTCCCGAACATGGCGGGGGTGCGGTTCTTTCGCTTGAGCTTCGCGGTTGGCTTGGTATGGAGCGCCCACGGAATGGTGTGCGTGTAGATAGTGGGAAAGAAGCTCGAAATGTCAGTCACCAAAACGAACTTGTAGCCAGCGGCCGAGGTGATCTTCTCCTCATACAGCTCGCTGAACTTGGGTAGATGTATCGCACGCAAGCTACTCGTAAAAGTCGGAATGCTGCGCGACATCGGGCTCTTCTTGTAGTGAAGCTCTATCTGGTTCCAATGCGTAGCGATGTCTCTCGCAAGGTAGTAGAACCCGATCGGATTCACTATCGCTGTGCCTCGCCTGAAGTACGACGAACGCGGCACAGAGAACCTTTCCGCGAGCGTCCCTGGCGGCTTGAGGACCGCGTCCCATGTGGGACCAAACGCGGGTAGCTTCGAGGCAAACGTCTCGGATGAAAACCCTGGCGGCAGTTGGATGGGCAAGTGGCCCCTCGCAAGCAAGTCCTCCAACACACCCATTGCGTACCCTTCAGCTGTCGACGCACGACCGTTCGGAGCGGTGATTGTGACGGGTGACCTACGCGACTGCGTCGAGTGGGGTAGCGACGATCGTCGGCCGCTTTCGGGCAAGTCCGCCTGGCCGACGGTGACTACGGCTTTCGAAAGAGCGCCTTAAATCCCCTGTCGCGCTCCATGAAAGCTGCCAGCATGTGCGGGATCAGCATGGGCACATCGACTGGCTCGCTCCACGCCTGCGCATGCAGATCGGCGTAGCGATCAAGCATCGCCTTCAACTCGATCGACATCGTGATCTGGGGCTGGATCCAAAAAGGGAACCGAACCACCGCCAATACTCGTCTTCTCCCTGCCGCCGCGTTCCTGGGTACACCTGTGGGTACACCAGACCAATTTAGGCTTCGCGGACACGCGATCTTCGGGAAAACGCGCGTTCTACTGTCCTGCCTGCATTGTCTCATCTTGCCGACTCAGGCGGTCTCATCAGCGACGCCACTGCCTCCTACCGCGCAAGAGTCGCGCAGGAAGAACAACGCTTCAAAGGCGCAAACCTTTAAGGCGTTGATCTAGAACGATGCTCTGGCACGGCTGGCAGGAGTGCCGGCTATCGTATCGTTGGTGGGCTACCTCGGTCAGACGCCGACGCGCCTGTTCAAGGCACTGCTGGCCAAGCGGTTTCACGAAATTGCTAGTTCCAGTTTTGAGCCTGCCGTCAGTTCGTCAAGCGCGCTTGTTCATGCGCAGCATGAAGGAAGCAAGGAGCCCGAGCCTCGGGGCTCGGGATCGGGCCGCTCTTAGACGCACCAATTGCAAGAGTCGTGCGTGCGCAACTCGCCCTCGGAATCCGATTCGCCAGTCCCACCCTCCTCGTCGAGAATACACACATCCGCGACACGTCCATCCGCCGTGCCGACTCAGGCAAGAATGGGTGGCAACACCTTCATGGCTGGGCGCAACTGCGCCGCGGCGTCGCGAAGAAGCGACTGGTCGGAGCCGACGATGAACGAAGTCGCGCCCACTGCCGCGAATTCGGCCATCTCATCGGCACGACCAAGGGCTACCATCACCGACTTTCGGTGCTGACGGGCCGCCGCGACGATGGTTTGAACCGCGCGCATCACGTCCACGTGCCCGGGGCTGTCCACGCCCATCGACAACGCCAGGTCCGATCGACCAATCAAAAGTCCGGCCACTCCTGGCTCGGCGGCAATGTCGAAAACCGCCTCTACGGCGGCAGGGCTTTCGATCTGACACACGATGATTGCGCGGTCGGCGGCAGCGATGGCCTCTCCGCGCGGCACAGTGCCGTAGTCCGCGAAACGCGCTGACAACGAGAGGCCACGCCGTCCGCCGACGAAGCGCGCTGCTGCGAGCAGATCTCTCGCTTGAGACGGGCTATCCACGTGCGGAACGATCAATCCAGCCGCGCCGAGATCCAGAGCGTTGAGGATCGTGGCATCGCGGCGATCGGGAACGCGCACCAACATTGGCAGGCCGACAGCGCGCGCGGCAAGCAGCATGGCGTCCATCTGCCGGCGACCGAATGGCGCGTGCTCGGCGTCGAGAACGACGAAGTCGAGGCCGCACAGCCCCAGGATTTCGACGGTCTGGGTGCTGTCGGTCTTGACGAACGTGCCTACGCTTAGGCTGTCAGGGGCTAGGGTGAGCGCTGGTTTCATGTCATTGCTTGATGCGCCCTGAAGCGCGTCGACAGAGGCTGACCGAAGATGTTGTCAGGCGGCGGCCTCCATTCGGGGTCGTCGCCAAACCCAGATCTCTTGCTATTGCAGGCGGATCTTGCGTCTCTGGATCAGTTCCTTGGCCGCCAGCGCATTGTCTTGCAGCAGCCTGTCCAGTTCCTGCGGTGTGCTACCCCACGGCACGTTGCCCCGTTCGATCTGGTCCTTGCGGAACTCAGGCGCTGCGAGCACCTGTTGAACGGCTTCGGCGAGCTTCTGGACCGCGGTGGCGGGCGTACCCTTGCGCACCCAAAGGCCGTTCCAAGAGTACATGTCGAAGCCAGGTAAGGCCGCCTCACCGAGAGTCGGCGCGCCAGGGAATGCCGGGTTGCGTTCCTTGGTCGAGATCGCAAAGAGCTTGATCTTGCCGGCCTTCACGTGCTGCAGACCCGTTCCGACGTCAACAAACATCATGTCGAGCTGACCGCCAATGAGCGCCAACACGGCCGGTGCCGAGCCGCCGTAGGGTACGTGCGTGGCGTTGGCGCCGGTCCGGTCCAACAGTGTCTCCATTGCCAGGTGAGAGGTGCTCCCGATGCCCCACGACCCGTAACTGAGCTTGCCGCTGGCGGCTTTGATCTGCTGCATCAACTCGCTGATGTCCTTGGCCGGAAAGTCGGCCCGCGTGACAAGCGCCAGCGGAGACTTGCTGATGACCGAGATCCCCACCACGTCATCCAGCTTGTAGGGCACCTTGTCCACGAGGTAGAGGTTGGTAGCAAGCGAGTCATTGCCCGAGAAGACCGTGTATCCATCGGCGGGTGCGGCCAGCAGGGCTTGCATGCCAAGGATCGTCGCGGCGCCAGGGCGGTTCTCGATCACGAAGCTCTGACCGATGAGCTTTTCTGCTTCACGCGATACGAGGCGTGCTGTGGTGTCGCCGCCGCCACCAGGCGCGAATGGCACGATCCACTTGATTGGGTGGTCGGGATACGACTGCGCCGCCACGGGAACTGCAATGGCCAGCGCCAGCGCCAAGCCCAGGCAAAAGCGAGCCACGTGCTGGCCTGCTTGCCTGCAAAGCACAAGCGGCGCGAGAAAGGTCGGCATGGGTTGTCTCCAGTCGAATGGTTGTTGAGATGGGTGGCTCCGGCGCCATGCGCAGAAAGTGGATCCACTTATGAAAATGTAAAACAACCAAACGAAGTCGTCAATGAAGTGGATCCACTTTTGGAGTCGTACATCCCTCCTCATCCGCAAAGGCTACGCGTTCGGCCGCGATCAACGGCTCGTGCTGCGAGTGCTCTCGAGCTCGGCGCCGTCGGCCTGGGCAAGCGCAATCTGCAGCGCAGCGCGCACCGTGGCCGGTTCGCGTTCGGGCGCTGTGTCAGCCAGCAGGCTGAATGCGATCTTTGAGAGGTGGCGCGCAATATGGCTCACCGCAGCGCGCGGGTCGCCGTGGGCGCAGGCCTCGATGATGGCTTCATGTTCGGCGTCGGTGGAGGGCAGCCGGTAGGGCTTGTCGTGCACCCACATCCGCCGGTACAGCGCCGCACGGGCATACAACTGCTCCAACTCGCGCCTCAACGCAGGTGGCACGTACATGGAGTGCGCGAGGTGAAAGCTGCGGTCCAGGCGCTGCCAGCCCTCGACATCGCCGACAGTGGCCGCCTCACGCATCGCCGCGTGCAGCCGGCGCAGCTCGTCCACATCGCCACTGCTCATCTTCGGCACAGTCATCGTCGTGGCCAAGGCAGACAACAGCAGACGGCTGGCGTACACCAGTTCCAACTCGTCGGCGTTGAAGGCGGCCACGCGCGCACGGCGGTTGCTTTGCGCCTCGACCAAACCCTCTTCCTGAAGCATGCGCAAGGCCTCGCGCAGTGGCGTTCGGCTCACGCCGAAGCGTTGCGAGAGTTGCACCGTGGAGAGTTGGTCACCCGGTTGCAGCTCCGCATTGAATATCGCCGCGCGCAGCCGCTCGCGCACCGCAGCCACCGTGGCCCGCGACGCGGTATCCGTCAATTCGTTGTCAATGCTCATCAGCGACCTCTCGGAAAGTGTATCCAGTTCTTGACCGTATCAGTCGGCGCCGCTAAAGTGGATCCACTTATGAAGAGGGTCGCGTTATGACGCTGAGCACGAGGATCGATGCATGAACCAGCGACTGCCAGCCGGCGCGCTGTGTCACGGGGTGAGTCTGCTCGGGCACGAGCCACGAGGCAGCGGAGTCCAGCTCATGGTGCACAAGGGGCACGCGTACATCGGCCATGCTGACGGCGTGACCATCGTCGACGTGGCCGACCCGCGCGCCCCGGCGACGGTTGGCGCCATTGCGGCACCCGCTGGGACTTGGAACATCCATCTGCAAACCTACGGCGAATTGCTGCTGGTCGTGGATGAGGTGAACTTCCACAAACACCGGAAAGTGTTTGCCGATGCGCGCCAGTACTACGGGCAGTCGATCGGGCTGAGCAGCCACCTGTTCGGCAGGCGTGGGGTCGACTACGCGGCGGGCCTGCGCGTTTTCGATTTGGCCAAGCCCGCGGCGCCGCGGCAGATCGGCTACATGTCGGTCGAGGGCTTGGGCGTGCATCGGGTCTGGTACGACGGCGGACGCTACGCCTACGCCTCGGCGCTGATCGACGGCTATGTGGACCACATCTTCCTCGTGATCGACATGGTTGACCCGACGGCGCCACGCGAAGCGGGGCGCTGGTGGATCCCCGGCATGTGGCGCGACGGTGGCGAGACACCAAGTTGGTCTCGCCGCTATGCCCTGCACCACCCCGTGGTCGCCGACGGGGTTGCCTACTGTGCCTGGCGGGACGGTGGGATGACGCTGCTCGACGTGCACGACCCAGCGGCACCGCAGTTGATCTCGCATCACAACTGGTCGCCCCCATTCGGTGGCAACACGCATGTATGCCTGCCGCTGACGGATCGCAAGCTGGTGATCGCGCTCGACGAAGCCATGCTGGACAACGGCGCGGACGAAGACAAGCATGCCTGGGTCATCGACGTTCGTGACAAGGCGAATCCCGTCAACATCGCCACCTTTCCAACGCCGATGGAGCAGAACTACCGCGGCGTGGGCGGGCACTTCGGCCCGCACAACGTGCACGAGAACCGCAGCGGCAGTTGGCAGCGAAGCAACATCGTCTTCGCCACATATCAAAACGCCGGAGTTCGTGTGGTGGACATCGGCAACCCCTTCCGACCCAAGGAGGTGGCCTGGTTTGTGCCGCCACGCCCCGAACCCGGTCAGGACTCCGACGGCGCGCCAAAGCTCTTCCATTCCTATGGGTCGTCGGACGTGTTCGTCGACGCCAAAGGCCTGATGTACGTCTGCGACTTCTCCACCGGTTTGTACATCGTCGACAGCCACCGCCAACCTTGAGTCCCTCGCCATGAGAATTCGTCCGAATATCTTCCGGGCCGGCACCGGTCCCCTGCACGCCGTGCGTCCCGATCTACCCGGCACCGTGATGCCCGGGCGCGACGTCACGCTGGTGCGCTGGGAAATCGACCCTCAGCGTGCCGCCACTGGCTTGCACGCACATCCCGACCACGAGCAATTCACGGTGGTGGTGTCGGGCCGAATCGAAACCAGCGTCGATGGCGAAGTGGTTGTGCTCGGCCCGGGCGACGTGTGCCGCATCACGCCGGGTTCCTCACACGGCGCTACCCGAGCGCTCGGCCCCGAGGTGGCCATCCTCGTCGACGTGTTCTCTCCGCCGCGACAGGACTACGTGGTCGCGGCCTTCGGAGAGCGTTGAGATGGGCAGCGCAGAGTTCTCGCCAACTCCAAGTACGGCTGCCGGCTTGAGAGTGCTGGTCTTCGAGCAGGTGGATCCAACGCTGCGGTCGGTCGAGTGGCTGCGGGAAAGGGGTTTGGTGGTGCATACCGATCGCGCCATGTGGCAACGCGAATTCCAGCGCTACTCGGAAGATCAAATCATCGATGCAGCCCAGGGCTACGACGCGGTGATGGGGGCCAGCGGCGCGAACTTCTCGCGCCGCGTGCTCGAAGCGCTGCCGCAGCTGCGCTGCATCTCGAAATTTGGCATCGGCGTAGACAGCATCGATGTCGCGGCGGCCAGCGAGTTGGGCATCCTGGTCAGCCACACCGGCGGTGACACGCAAATCAAGCCGGTCAGCGAACATGCCATCGCGTTGCTCCTGGCACTCCGCAAGCAGTTGCATGCATGGACACCGGCCTACATGCGCAGCGGCGGTTGGCGGGCCGACACGTACGCCACGTATCTGGAAGGCACGACGCTCGGGCTGGTCGGACTGGGTCGCATCGGCCGCGGCGTGGCCGAGCGCCTGGCAGGCTGGAACATCCGCGTGCTCGCTCACGACCCCTTCCTGGGCGAGGCACCGACGGGCGTCGAAATGGTGGGGCTGGACGAGTTGCTGTCGCGCTCGGATGCCGTGTCGCTGCATGCACCGGCAACACCAGCCAACCATCACATGATCAATGCGCAAGCGCTGGCCCGCATGAAGCCCACTGCCATCCTCATCAACACCGGACGTGCCGCGCTGGTCGACTACCCCGCGCTGCGCCAGGCACTGGCTGATGGCACCATCGCCGGCGCCGGACTCGACGTGTTCGACCGCGAACCGCCAGATCCAGCTGATCCGCTGTTCACGATGCCCAACGTGCTCGTCACGCCTCACGTAGCCGCCTGGACGTTCGAAGGCGTACAGAACATGGGCTGGCAAGGCGCCCGAAATCTTTGGGCCATGCTTGGCGGCGAGGGCGAGGCCGCGCTGGTCAACCCCAAGGCTGTGCGCCATGCGCGCCGTGGCCGCCCCTCCTCTTCGCTGTCCACCTCGAGGACCAGCTCATGACCCAGCCCAGCTCGATGCCTACGGTCGCGCCCGAGAGCGCACACCGATTCAACTTCGTCGGCCACAGCGACCAGGGCGGACGTGCCGACGGCGTGCAGGTCATGGTGTCTGGGGGCCACGCCTACGTGGCGCATGTCTTCAGCGGCGGCGTCACCGTGCTCGACGTGCGGGACCCGCGTCGGCCTGTGCCCGTCAACTTCCTGCCGGTGCACCCGCGTTCATGGTCCATCCACCTGCAGACCCACGGCGACCTGATGCTGGTGGTGGAAGAGTTCAACTTCTATTCCGTGTTCGTGAAGGAGCAGGACTACTACGGCCACTCCATCGAGGGCGTGAGCAGCGCGCGCTTCGGCACGCGTGGCAAGGACTACAGCGCCGGTATGCGGGTGTATGACATCTCCGACCGCGCCCGGCCGCGCCCCATCGGCTTCATGCCGGTGGAAGGACTGGGTCTGCACCGCATCTGGTGGGTGGGCGGGCGCTATGCGTATGCCTCGGCAATCCTCGACGGCTACACCGACCACATCTTCATCGTCATCGACATGCAAGATCCCGTGCGTCCACGCGAAGTTGGCCGCTGGTGGATACCCGGCATGTGGGCGGCCGGCGGTGAGACCCCCGCATTCAGCGGCCGCGTGGCACTGCACCATGCGGTGATCAGCGGTGACGTGGCCTACGGCTGCTGGCGCGATGGCGGGCTGACCCTGCTGGACATCGGCGACAAGACGTCGCCCAAGCTCATCGCTCACCGCAACTGGAGTCCGCCATTCGCGGGGGGCACGCACAGCGCCTTGCCGCTGCCGGGCCGCGACCTGCTCGTGGTCGCCGACGAAGCTGTTCGCAACATCGACGAAGAGTCCTACAAGCACACCTGGGTGCTCGACATCCGCGCTCCGCACAACCCCGTGACCATTGCGACGTTCCCCGTGCCTTCGGACCAAGACTACGTGAAGAAAGGGGGTCACTTCGGCCCCCACAACCTGCACGAGAACCGCCCCGAGAGTTTCCGGAGCGAGACCCTCGTATTTGCCACGTACCAGAACGCCGGGGTGCGCGCCTTCGATCTCACGGATCCGTTCCGGCCCGAAGAGGTCGGCTATTTCGTGCCGCCGCCACCGGCGTATGCGATGGACCCGCGGCCGAACATCCGCCCGGTCATCCACTCGGCGGATCTCTTTGTCGACACAAATGGCCTGGTGTACTTCACTGACTACAACGCTGGGTTGTACATAACGCAGTGGGTCGGCGCATGAAAGGGACACTTGAACCGGATCGTTCAGAGGCCCGTGGATGAGAGGGCGTCTCAATGCCTACTTGCATCGCATGTCGCCCGGTACCGTGAATTCGCCGACGCCGTCCTCGGGCATCAGCCACATCACAGTCTCGCCCTTCGGGGGCGCGAACCCCGGCGCAATCACGACCGCCGAGTAGCAAAGGGCAGATCCTTCAGATCCAATGACTTCAGGGCTCCAGCCGGCATCAGGTCCTTCGCGCTGGCTCGCCTCGGAAATCCGGGTTCGTCGACCGGGCGCTGAAATGCGCCGGTGTTGTAGACGTTGACAGAACGTGATGCAGTGGCGTCCACGGTCCACTGCTCGTCGAGTTGATGAGTGTGGGCATGGAAAAATACTCGCATCTTGCCGAGGCCTTGTTCACCCAGTCTACTTTTCAAGTGAGCCCCGATCACTGAGCGCTTGCTGGTGAGCAACGCCTGAAGCAATGCACCGAGCTCACGTGTCTTGCACAACTCCTTCCCGTTCGTCTGGATGGCCATCCGCGACGAGCATCTTCCCGTCCTCGGCGAACGTGATGAGCCTGTACCGAAGTCAGCTTGCTGTGCTGCAGCTAACCATTCCCCCGCTTCCCGCACCGATGAGAGAGGCCTGGCGCAAAGACCGACCGCTCACGTCACTCGTCAGTGAACTCATCGATGCGTTGAAGGCGGTTGGCGCGCAGGCCTAGACAGGCGCCAGCGCTTGGCCGAAACGACCTGCCGCCCTGCTTTCCACCTAGCGGTCGAACGCCGCTTGCAGCTCCGCCTTGCTCGCGCGGCCTTGCTGCAGCATGAGCATCAGGAGCAGTCGGGACTTTTGCGGACTCAGATCGCCCGACATCACGGCACCGGCGTCGAAAGTCGTCTTGCCGCCTCCGACGAATCCATAGACCGGCATGGTCCGGCCGTTCGGCACGCGCGTGGAGATCACCACCGGCGCGTTCTTCGACAAGGCGTACTTCACCGCCTCGAACATCGAGACGTTCATGTTGCCCATGCCGACCGCCTGCACCACGATGCCTTTGGCGCCCTGGTCGACGGCGTAACGCAAGAGCGAGCCGTCGGCGCCGCCGAACATCGCGAGGATCTCCACGCGCGGCATTTCGGCCGCCCCGATGTCGAAGTGTTGTCGCCGCAACGGGGCACGTGAGAACAACACCTTGTCGTCCCAGACGGCGCCGAGGAAACCGAAGTCGCCCGACTTGAAGGTCTCGACGTCGCCGGTGTGCGTCTTGGTCACGCTGCGAGCCGCGTTGATCTGGTTGTTCATCGCCACCATCGTGCCCTTGCCCTTCGCATCCGGCGAAGTCGCGACCCGGATGGCATTCAGCAGATTGCGCGGACCATCGAAGTCGGGCGACGAGGCATTGCGCTGCGCGCCGATCAACACCACCGGCTTGTCCGACTTCACGGTCAGGTCGAGCCAGTACGCGGTCTCCTCGAGCGTGTCGGTTCCGTGCGCGATGACCACCCCGGCGACCTCCGGCCGCGCGAGCGCGTCGTCGACCGCCTTGGTGAGTCGTGTCCACCACTTGGCCTCGACATAGTTCGCCGACATGGCCGAGAAGTTGTTGACTTCGATGGTTGCGTACTTCACCGCGTCAGGGACGGTCTGCATCAGGTCGTCACCGGATATGGCAGGCACGACCCCTTTGGTCACGGGATCGACCTTCATCGCGATGGTGCCGCCAGTCGCGATGAACTGCACGACGGGTTTGGTTTGCGCCGATGCCACGGTAGATGCCACGCAGATCACGAAGATCGATAGGACTTTGGGAAACAGATGCATGAGGTGCCCCGTCACTGAACAGAACCATTGTCCAAGATCGCCCACCGTTGACACAGGTGACTGCGCAAGGGAAGCAGCCCTAGCCACCGAACCATTTGGCGGGTACGGTAACGAGCGATGGAAACAAGACCATCAGGAACATCACCGCCAGTTCAGCCAGCATGAAGGGCATCACCCCCTTGGTGACATCATCCATCTTCATGCGCCCCACGCCAGCGACGACGTTGAGCACGGTGCCCACGGGGGGCGTGATGAGGCCGATCGAGTTGTTGATGATGAACAGGACGCCGAAGTAGACCGGATCGATGCCGGCGGCCTTGACCACCGGCATCAGCACCGGCGTCAGGATCAGGATGGTCGGGGTCATGTCCATCGCCGTTCCGACGATCATCACGAGCACCATGATGGCCACCAGCAACAGCGTCGGGTTGCCCATGAAGGGCTCGAGGAGGCCGATCACCTTGCTCGGCAGGTCGGCCACCGTGATCAGCCACGCCGAGACCATCGCTGCAGCGATGAGCAACATGATCACCGAGGTGGTCTTGGCGGCGGTGACGAAGATGGCGTAGAGCTGCGACAGCTTCAACTCGCGGTAGACGACGGTCGATACGAACAACGCATAGACTGCGGCGACGACCGCAGCCTCGGTCGGCGTGAAGACGCCGGCGCGCAACCCGACCAGGATGATCACCGGAAGCATCAGCGCCCATGTCGACTGGCGCAATGCCTTCAGCACTTCGGCGCGCGACTTGCGCGGCGGGGGCATGACGTTCTCGCTGCGGCCCAGCCACCACCAGGTCAGCCACAGTGACGCGCCGATCAACAGACCCGGAAAGATGCCGGCCAGGAACAGCTTGGTGATCGATACGTTGGCGGCGACGCCGAAGATCACGAAGCCGATCGACGGCGGAATGACCGGCCCGATGATCCCTGATGCGGCAATCAGGCCGCCCGCGCGCGCCTTGTCATGCCCCGCCTTCACCATCATCGGCAACAGCAGCGCGGTCAACGCAGCGGCATCGGCCACCGCGGAGCCCGACAGCGCCGACAGCACGACGGCTGCCATGATGGCGACATAGCCCAGTCCGCCCTTCACGTGACCGACGACCGCGAGTGCCAGGTCGACGATGCGCCGCGACAGGCCGCCGACGTTCATGATCTCGCCGGCCAGCATGAAGAAGGGTACGGCCAGCAGGGGGAAGCTGTCGGCGCCATGGATGACGTTCTGCGCCAGGATCTGCGCATCGAACAGGTCGAGGTGCCACATCAGCGCGGCCCCGGTCGCGAGCAGCGCAAAGGCGATCGGGATGCCGAGCGCCATCGCGCCGAGCAACGCGCCGAGGAAGATGCCCACGGTCATGATCTGGACTCCTCACGTGCCAGCTCGGCCTGCAGCGCTTCGAGCTCGCCCTGCTCTTCGGACTCCTTGACCATCACCAGTTCCGCCTCGGTGAGCTGGCCCGTGACGGCTCGCCACAAGTCGCGCACGATGAGCACGACGGCCGACACCGCGAACACGACGCCCGAGGCGTAGAAGATCGCGCCCGATGCGCCGGTGACCGGCGCGGCGACGTCCCAGTTGATCTTCGCCTGCTCAAGACTGCCCTTGAAAAGCAGCCACGCGATGAAAAGCATCAACAGCTGGCCGACGACGAGACACGCCTTCTTGCCAGCCACCGGCAGGCGCGAGACCAGCATGTCGGTACCCAGATGGGCATGCTCTTTCATTGCGACGATCGCGCCGAGGAACGTGAGCCAGACGAAGAGCCAGCGCGAGATCTCTTCCGACACCGTGATGCCGGAGTTGAAGGCATAGCGCAGCACCACGTTGCCGAACACCAGCACCACCATGACGGCCAGCGCCAGCGCGATGAGCACGCTGAGGGCCTTGCAGTACAGATCGATGAGTCGTGTCACGGCGGTGCTCCTTCTCCGGCGCTGCGGACGCGGCCTATTTCGCGGTCGAGGCGGCGCGCGCCTTGGCGAGTTCGGCGAACAGTTCCTGGGCCAGGGCCGGGTCAACCTGTTTCACGTACTTGTCGGTCACGGGCTTGAGCTTCTCGCGCAGGCGCTCGCGCTCCTGCGGCGGAAAGCTGGTGAGCGTCATGCCCTTGCTCTTGAGGAACTCGGCCGCCTTGGCGTTGACCTCGCGGTTGGCAGCGCGCTGGTAGGGCTGCGTCTCCTTGGCGGCATCGAGCAGGACCTTGTGTTCGTCCTCGGAGAGCTGATCCCAGACCTTCTTGCTGAACAGCACGACGATCGGGTTGAAGGTGTGGCGCGTGTCGGAGCCGTACTTCTGGATCTCGTAGTACTTCGAGGACTCGACCAGCGAATACGGGTTCTCCTGCCCGTCCACCGCCTTCTGCTCCAGCGCGGTATAGACCTCCGGCAGCGGCAGCGGAGACGGGTTGGCGCCCAGGGCGCTGAACATGTCGATCATCACGGGGATCTGCATCGTGCGCAGCTTCAGGCCCTGCAGGTCTTCCATTTTCGCCACGGGCCGTCGGCTGTTGGTCACGTTGCGAAAGCCGTGTTCGAAGTAGGTGAGCCCGACCATGCCCTTTGCCGGAAGCTTTTCCAGCAGCTTCGTGCCCACTGGCCCGTCGATCACCTGGTCGGCCTCCTTCTCGTTGTTGAACAGGAAGGGCAGATCGAACAGCGAGAACTCCTTGATCGCCACCGAGAGCGAGCCCGGCACCACCATCGTGAGGTCGACCGTGCCGCCCTGCAGCGACGAGATGATCGCCGCGTCGCCGCCCAGCACGCCGGCGGGGAAGAGCTTGACCTTCATCTTGCCGCCGCTCTTCTTCTCCACCAGATCCGCGAAGCGCTGCGCGCCCATGCCCTGCGGGTGGTCCTTCTGGTTGACGAACGCATACTTGAAGGTGCGCTCCTTGATGTTCTGCGCACAGGCCGCGCCGGCCATCGCAAGCGATGTCGCGAAGCTGCAAAGGGCCGCCACGACACGTTTCGAAGATGTCTTCATGAGAGTCTCCTGGGGAGTTCGCTGAAAGTGAGAAAGGGGATGCGTACGTCAGCGCGGCCCGAGTGCGCGCTCGATGGCGGCACCGACGGCCAACACGTGGCGATCGGTTCCCGTCGGTCCGCAGACAGTGAACCCGACCGGCGCCGACCCTGGTTCGTGACAGGGCAGCGTCAGCGCGCAGCCGTCGAGAAAGTTGACGACGCCGGCGTTGCGAAGCAGACGCAGGTTCCAGCGCATGTAGTCGCTGTCGCTGCGCCCGGCCTCTTCGATGGTCGGCGCGATGCATGCCACGGTGGGCATCACGACAGCATCGAACGGAGCGGCGGTGCCTGCGAACGCCTCGATGGCTGACGCACGCAAGCGCAGGAGCTCGATGTGATCGGCCGCCTTGATATCCGCGCCCAGCCCGATGCGCTGGCCCACACGCGGGTCATAGAGTTGCAGTCGATCCAGGTTCTGGCGGTGCACCACGTACGCTTCGGCCCCGGCGATGCCGCCGCGCTCGAAGTAGGCCTGCTGCGGGGCCAACGGTTCAACCGCTGCGGTGACTAGGTTTGCGCCGGCACGCGACAACGAGGTCAACGCGGCGTCGAAGGCGCGCGCGACATCGTCGTCCAGATCCTCCATCGGCCCGCCCTGCGGCACCAGCAGCCGCAAGCCGCTGGCCGCCAGCGGTACGAGTGCGCTCGGCGCTTCGCCGGCAAGGACTGCGTCGAAGATCGCGCAGCACTCGACCGAATCGGCCAGCGGCCCGATCGAATCGAGACTCCATGACAACGGAAACGCGCCCGTCGTCGGCACGCGCCGCGCCGTCGGCTTGAAGCCGACCACGCCGCACAACGCGGCGGGGATCCGCACCGACCCGCGTGTGTCCGTGCCGAGCGACATCACGCTCATGCCGTCGGCCTGCGCCACACCCGCTCCTGACGACGACCCGCCAGGAACGCGGCCGGTGTGCCGCTCCCACGGATTGCGCGGCGTACCGGTGTGGGGATTGAGCCCGACGCCACCGAAGGCGAACTCGACCATGTTGGTCCGCCCGACGATCACGGCGCCGGCAGCGCGCAACCGGGAGACGGCCATTGCGTCGCGAGTGGCGGGCGGCGCATCCGCCAGCAGCACCGAGCCGGCGCGTGTGACCTGACCGGCCACATCGAAGAGGTCCTTCACCGACACCGGCAGGCCCTCGATCGGCGAGCGAACGACGCCGCTGCGGCGCATCGCGTCCGACGCGCGGGCCATCGAGCGCGCGATGTCGGCATCCACCTGCGTAAACGCCCGCGCACCCTCGCCAGAGGGGTCCGCAATGCGTTCAAGCGCTGCCTCCACGAGATGGCGCGATGAGGTCGTTCCTGCGGCCAGGCCGGCCGCGAGCTGCGTTGCGGACGTCATTCCACAGTCCATCCGCATTGCTGGGACCGCCTAGGCATGGATCAGTTCGCGCGCCACGCGGCGCACATCCATCTCGTATTCCAGATCGACGATCGGCGGACGCGTGAACTGCCATGTGAGGCCTGCACGCGCAATGCCCCGTTGCACGAGTTCCTGCCACATCAGGGCTCCAATGTCGTGCACGGTGTAGGCCTGCGTCGCGATCGCGTCCTGCCAGGAGAAGCCGAGCGCCTCGAGCCGCCGCGTCATCTCCGCCACGACGTAGCGCACCTTCTGTCGCAGGCCGTCCGGACTGGTGTCGCCGAGGCACACGATCACGTCGCGATAGTTCGGATGGCCTTCGGGCGCTTCGCCGCCGCCGGCGACCACGAAGGTCGGCGGCGTGCCTCCGTCGTCCGGCACGGTGTACGAGAACGCGTGGAACACGGGCTGCGAAGGTGGCTCATGCACCGGACAGACATTGGTACGAGCCACCGGGTTGGTGTCGCCGTTCACCAGCCCCCATCGTTCGAGTGTCTGCACGTAGTTCCGATTGAAGGCGGTAAACCCCTCCTCGGAGAACGGCGCCGGAGATCGCAGCTCGCAGCCGCACAGCGAAGTCAGGGGCCGGCCCCGCTGCTGCAGGTGCACGGCGATCGCATCGAACCCCTCGGCCAGGTTCGGTGGGCGCACGAAGCGCACGCGCTCGATCGCGAAGCCCGGCTGCGCGGCAACCCCGGCAGAGTACTGGAACACGGCCTTCACGAAGCGATAGCCGCCTGGCTGGAACTCGACAACATGCGCCATGAATGAATACCTCCCGTTCCTGCCGACTCTAGTCAGCTTGTCGAACTGAAAGAAGGCGAATTTCGGCACTCAAGTGTTGCCGAAATGCGCACAGTGCCCGAACGACTTCATTCGCGCCATGCGCACCGGCGGTGGCGCCGGCTGGTCTTATCCGCGATCGGAGCTCGCGCCGCTGCGGGTCATCCCGGCCTTGAGTGTCTCCATCAGCTTGCGCGCGGCCGGCGACAGCTGCCGCGACGGCATCGTGATCAGGCTGATGCTGGTGCTCGCGAGGTCACGCTCCTGCAGCGGCACGGCGCAGAGTTCGCCGTTGGCGATCTCGCGCAGGGCCGCATAGCGCGGCAGAAAGGTCAGCAGTTCGGAGTTGCGCACCACGCCCTTGGCCATCTCCAGGGTATTCGTTTCGATGACGTGCTTGAGCGGCGTCTTGGTTTTCAGGGCGATGGCGTCGATCAGAGTGCGGATCTGGAACGTGAGGTCGGGCAGCGCGACGCGCTGGTCCGCCAGGGCCTTGAACGAGATACTGCGGCGCGATGCGAGCTTATGGCCCGCGGCGACGATGAGACACAGCGGCTGCTCGAGCCGCGCATGCACGCGAAACGGATTGCGTGTCGGCAGCCCGAAGGCCAGTGCCAGGTCGACTTCGCCGTCGCGAAGCTGCTCGAGCACTGCGCGCGAGCCCACAATGGACACGGTGACCTTGACGCCGGGATAGCGCTTGTCGAAGGTCGCGAGGTAGCGCGACAGGAAGTAGGTCACCATGCCTTCGACGCTGCCGACCCTGACCTGCCCTGCCTGCAGCCCGGCGATTTGCTGCAGCGAGTCCCGCAGCGTCCCGAAGTCGGCACTCGAGCGTTCGGAGTACGCGAGCAAGAGTTCGCCGGCCGGTGTCAGCGTCAGGCGCCGGGCGCGGCGGTCGAAGAAGGTCGCTTGCAGCTCCGCTTCGAGGTTGCTGATCTGGCGGCTGATCGCGCTCGGGGCAATGGACAGATGCTCCGCAGCGCGGCGGATGGATCCGCTCAGGGCGACTTCCCGGAAGTAGGTCAGCGCGGGTGGGAGCATGTTGCGTGTCGGAGCTGCGAGTGGACAGTTCGATAGCTTGACATGTTGCGGTGGCTTGCGTCGTTGGCAGATCCTGTCGCTAGCGTACGGTGTACCAGCCTCTGTCTTGCATTGATCAAAGCGAGGAGGCAACTCGCGTCGAGCCGAGCGTTGCGACGGCGAAGTTGGCGGCTCACATGACCTCGTCCGCGTCCCGCAGCGGCTACTGCTTGGCCGCGAGCCTGAAACGTCCCACACTGAAAGCCAGCGCCAAGCGCGTCCCGATCCTGACGTTGCGAAGCCGTTTGCACGGTGATACCTAACGGACGACGCCGACGACGGAGTATCACGAAGACAATCCGTTCTACCGGCCGCCCGCCCGCTTGAGGTCCTCTACACGACGAAGAATGCCGCTATCGCACGTCCTCTTCGCGCAACTTGGCAACCTCGGGCGCGCCCGCCACCCACCGCTGGCAGTTGGCATCAATGACTGCGATCACACGCCTCGTGACCTCCTCGGGCACGCCGGCGACTCGCACGTCCTCCATGACATCCGAGAGGCTGTCCTGGACACGAAGCGACAAGCGCCGCACCTCCTGCGAAACCATCCTGATCGGCAACCCGCATTCATGAGCGAAGCTCGCCCACTCGAATGGGGACAGTTCCGACTGCGTGAATGCATCGCCGATGGCCATCGCGTAGGTGTCCTTGAGCTGGTCGTAACCGAGCGCCGGCATGCACACGAGGTCATAGGTCGGAGCCAGCCTCACCCCACCGACATCGCAGAAGAACGACACGTTCTTCCCGTGCGCGTCGGAGTTGCCGATCAGCACCTGGAAGATCACCCAGCGCAGCAGCATCTGCTTGTCGCGGGCCGGACGATCGCTCAGATCGAGGAGCTTGAAGAGCTTCGCGTACGTCGCGCCGTCGCGGATGTGCTTGACCTCCTCGCCGTCGCCGTACGGGCGCTCGTACTTCATCGACACCGACAGCCCGAGTGCCTGGCACCCGTCGATCAGGTGAAGTCGGTTCACCCTCTCGGTGTCCTCGAATCGATCGAAGCGCGAGACGAGCAATACAGGCTCCGGAACGTGAACGAGCCGGGTTTTCGGGACGTCCAGCCCGACGCGCTGCGCCAGTTGCATGCAGGTGTACTCGTTGGCGGGCAACGACGCCAGTTGCGGCCGCGTGGGCACTGGCTTGACGATGGCGGTCGAGGCCAGGCGCGGTCCTTCGACCAGGTACCACTGGTCGTCGCGCTCGTAGATCGCGACCTTGTCCTGGTACCCGGCGATCGACAGGCGGACCTTGCCGTCCCACACCGAGAACGGGATCCGGGCGCGAGCCTTGATGCGCTCGGACAACTCTTCGTGCGTCACCAGGCGCAGGTCCTGATCACCACCATCATGATCACCGGCATCGCGACGGCCATCGTCACGGTGATCAGCCAGGTGATCTCCGGCACCGATCGGTGTCACGCGGATCGCGCCGGAGGTCTCTTTGCCCAAGGCCATGACGAGGCCGATGAGATTGGACTTGGAGATACCGTTGGCCTGCGCTGCATGGTCGAGCGCCTCTCCCTCGGGCAACAGGTTCTCGAAGAACTGGCGGACCTCGGCGCTGTGCGCTTCGTTGGTCTGCGTTGCCGGACGCTGGAGCGGCAGCCGCGGCACGATCGGAAAGCTGCGTGGCCGATCTCTCCACGCCTGCGTGTAGTCGAACGAGAACCGGTTGGTGGCGCCATCGTGCGACAGGACGCCGACCGGGTCGCGATCGAGCCAGACCCGGAGTTCAACCACGGCGCACCTTCGCGTCCGCGTCCGTCGTGGCTGCAAGCGCGGCCAGGATCGCTCGACGTACCGGCTCGCGCTCGCCGGCGGGAACCGCGAACACGGCCACCCCGAGTTCCTTGGCTACTTTCAGGGCGATCGCCAGCCCCACGGACGCCTTCGCCGTTTCGAGGTCGGCCAGTGTCTGCTTGGACACGCCGACCGTCACGGCGGCGTCCGCCAACGTCATGCCGAGGCCTGTCCGCGCTGCGCGGATCATGGCGCCGATCGCCTCGGCGTCGAAGATCGAGGGGTCGGTAGGGAACTGGGTCGGGACTACACGCCTCATAATTGCACCTGCTTTTGCAGGATTATATGTGACGCCGCCAGTTTTCCAACCTATCGGACTGCTTTGGCAGTATTAAATTGACAGCCGTCACCCGGAGTGCATAAAAGTGTGCAATTCCAGGACAAAAGCCAGCGCAAACACGTCCTTCAGGCGGACTCCGGGGTGAGCGCGAACGCCTCGCCCACGCCGGGTATGAACGGCGACTCGCTCGATTTGGCCAAGCCGACGATGGTGAACACTGCGTGAGCGGTGTCGCGCAGTCGAAGCGCGAACGCTTCCGTCCTCGCGCCGGCCGGAATCGCGACTGCCAACGGCGCGTTGATACAACCGCGCCGAACGACCACCGCGACCTCCCGGTTGGCGAGCCTCACCACCGTCCCGGGAGGATAGATTCCCAAGGTTCTGAGCAGCGCCGCGGGGTCTGCCCTCGACGCCGAGGCACACGTCGCGGGCGGCGGCATTCGCGGCCATCGCAGGGCGTGACGCGCGGCTGCTGATCTTTGCGGCAAAGATGTCGATCCTGTGCAGGACATCCGCCAACCGAGTGCCGATGGGAAGATCCGCGAATTCGGCTTCGGGGTCGCGACGCGCATGATGAAGGGCGACCGTCTCGATCTATACCTCATCGGTCACGCCGGCAGCCTTGAGCATCTGCGCGCCAAGACCCGCATGCGCATCGATCTTCATCCGCTGGTCCAGCGTGGGGGTCCGCTCCCTGTGCACGAGTTCGTTGTGCAGGCTCGTCATGGCGATGTTCATAGTGAAGCCGCCAGGCCGAGCGACTCGGCGTGCTCGTGCGGCAGATCCAGATGCGGCGCACACAACGACGCGATGACGGCACAGAACAGGGCATGCCGGCTGCTGTGATCTTCGTGCGTGCGGGTGGCATCCCTGACCTGAACATAGAGGGCCGCGTCGGCGTCCCTCACCCCGATCGCCACCGCGCTGCGACAGATTGCTGCGATCATCGTGGGCTAGGCCTCGTCGCGCGGCCCGTCGCGCAGCAGCACCGCTAGTTGTCGACGCGCGGTGCCGATGTCGGAGACGACCTGATGCTCGCCGGATTCCGAACCCGGACCGCTCATCGGCCGCCGTCCCGGCCCGACCGTGCAGTCGGAGACAGCACGAGTACGCCATTCGCTTCAGGGAGAGGCATTGCGTTCGCGGCGATCGCCCTACGATCAGGGGTACAACGACACGTCAAGCGCATCGATCGATTCTCACCAAAAATCGCGATACACGTGATGAGCCGCTCAGCGGCGGGTCGCCTCGCAGGTCTTCGGTGCGACATGCGCGATCGGCAACGGCTCGCAGTGCTTCCGTCAAAGCCTTGACAGGCAAGCGAAACCGCAGTGATCCGAACACTGTCGGCGTGCGTTCCAACGGGCGTTGTTGCGCAAGCGCAGTCGCCCGCCTAGGGCACGAGAATCTGCGGGCCGACGCTGCGTCGGTTGGCGATGTCGTCATGAACCTTCGCCGCGTTGACCAACGCGTTGCGCGTGTAGGCGATCTCGCCCAATGCTCCACTGCGCAATGCGTAGAAGAGCTCCGCGGTTGCGACGGTGAGCGTCGGTCCAGTCACCATCTGAGCCGTGCTGCCCCCGATCAACCGAACGTCGCGTGCCGACAAGGCCCCCTTGTCGATATCCGCCGGGCCTGACGCCCCACCGATATTGACGATCGCGCCACCGTCGCGAACCGCGGCGACCGAAGCGGCGAAACTGGCCTTCCCGATGAACTCGAACACGACGTCCACACCCTCGGGCACCACGGCGCGAACCTGCTGACCCAACTCGGGATCGCTCGCCAGGAACACGTGATCCACGTATTCCTTTGTCGAGGCCATCTTGGATGGCGTTCCGACCGTCCCGATCACCGTCGCGCCGAGCGACCTTGCCCATCGTGCGACCAGCGCCCCGACGCCGCCCGACGCGCCTTGCACGAGGACCTTGTCTTCACGCTTCACAGCGTACAGCGCACGCAGGGCCATCCACGCCGTGAGCCCTTTGGTCAGGAACGCGGCCGACTGTTCGTTCGACACCTCGGGCGGTAGTTTCACGAGAACGTCCGCGCTCACCAGGCGCACTTCGGCATAACTACCGGGCGCGAAGAAGTATCCGACGCGATCGCCCACCGCGACCCGGGTGACCCCGGATCCGAGAGCTTCGACAATGCCGGCGCCTTCCACGCCGCCGACGAACGGCGTCGGAATCTTGAACGCACCGCTGCGAAATGCCGTGTCGACGAAATTGACGCCGATCGCATCCTGGCGAAGACGAACCTGCCCGGGACCCGGCGCACCTACCTCGTCGTCCTCGGGAACGAGCACTGACGGGCCACCGGGTTTGCGGACGCGAATGACGATGGACATGATCTAACCCTTATCGAAATGACCGGGTCGCAACGCGCCCGGGTACAGCAATCAAATGACGGACAGGAGCCCGCCGTCCACCAGCAGCGCGATGCCCGTGACATAGCTGGACATGTCGGAGCCGAGCCAGGCGACCGCGTCGGCGATCTCCGACGGTTGACCCAGCCTGCGCAGCGGTGTGCGCTTGCGAAAACCTTCCGCTGCCTCGGCGATCGGAGGCGTGTTGCGAAGCAGGAAGGTGTCGATCGTTCCAGGGCACACGGCATTGACTCGAATGCCATCGGGTCCGACCGCATCGGCAAGCGCCTTGGCCATCAGGACGACGCCTCCCTTGCTCGTGGAGTACGCGACCGTCATGCCCGCGCCGGCGATGCCGCCCATGCTGGCCATCAGCACGATGCTGCCGGCCTTCCCTTTCGCTTTCATCTGCTCGGCCGCAGCCTGTGCGCTGAACAGCGTGCCGTCCAGGTTCACCGACATGAGCCGGCGATAGTCTTCCTCGGCGACATCCGCTCCGTCCGAGCGCAACGTGATGCCGGCGTTGGCGACCATCACGTCGACGCCGCCGAACTCCTCGGCCGCGGCGACGAGCGCCTGCACCTCGGAATGCTTGCTCACATCGGTCTTGACGAACCTGGCAATGCCGCCGATCGCCTGGATCTCCTTGACCGTCGCCTCCCCGCCTTCGCGTGGTGTCTCGGTCACGTCCGAGACGATCACAGCCTTCGCGCCGTGCTGCGCCGCACCCAATGCGATCGCCCTGCCGATGCCACTGGATGCGCCAGTGACGATGACGACCTTGCCTCCGAGAATGTCACTCATGACTCTTCCTTGCTCCATCCGTTGTTTGTCGACGATCGGGGCCGCGCCTCAACCGCGTGCCGGCGGCCACGCACCGAGCTGCTCGAGCAGCGAGAACAGGTTCGCCACGCCCCAGTGTTCGGTGATCTTTCCGTTCTGGACGCGCATCGCATCGACGGTCTCGAAGTGGATCGCCTTGCCTGTCGGTGCGACGCCGAAGAATTCGCCTTTGTGCGTGCCGTGATAGGTCTTGAAGGTCGTCACCACGTCGCCGTCGATGCGTTGCCAGTGAATCTCCGCGTGGAAGTCCGGAAATGCGGCGCGCAGCTTCTTGTAGAGGCCCAGTGCGCCGGCCTTGTCGGGTGTGCAGTTTGGCTGGGGGGTGTGGTCAAGGAAGTTGTCGGAGAAGAGTTGGTCGAAGAGCTCGTAGTTGCCCTTGCCTTGAACCTCTTCCGTGTTGCGGCGGACGACGGCCTTTTCGGCATCACCCGGTTTTGCGTTGCTCATGATGAATTTGCTTTCAGTCTTGGTTGTGGAACGTGGCACCGAACGCTCAAAGCTCGAAGCCACCGATGGTCATTCCGCCGTCGACGACGAGGAGTTGGCCGAACACGTAGCTCGACTCTTTCGAACTGAGCCAGACGGCGGCGTCGGCAATCTCGCTCGGCTGGCCTCCGCGCTTGGCAGGAATCGACGTCCTGGCCTGATCGGCGAACGCCGGGTTCTGTGCGCTCGCCTCGAGGACCATGGGTGTCTCGGTCCATCCGGGCGCAAGGGCATTGATGCGAACGCCCTGACTTGCGTTTTCCATCGCGGCCACGCGCGTCAGTCCGTGGATGCCGTGCTTGGAGGCCGCGTATGCGCTCATGCCGCCCGGGCCGGTGATCGCTGCCACCGAGGCGGTGTTCACGATCGTTCCTCCGCCGCTGCGCTTGATCAGCGGCAGCTCGTACTTCATGCCGAGAAAGACGCTTCGCAGGTTGATCCTGATGACCCTGTCGAAGTCGGAGACCGGATAGTCCTCGATGCGATGAGCCTGTCCGGTGATGCCCGCGTTGTTGAACGCAGCGTCGAGTCGGCCGGCTTGCTTGGCAACCCACGCGATCATTCCAGCCACCTGGTCTTCATCCGCGACATCGACCCGCGACGTTTGCGCCTTGCCTCCGGAAGCCAGGATGAGCGCGCGCGTCTCTGCCATTCCTTGTTCGTTGACGTCGGCGGCGAACACCAGTGCGCCGCGTTGCGCGAACTTCAAGGCGGCCTCGCGTCCGATGCCCGAACCGGCGCCGGTGACGAGGACCACCTTGTCTTGAAAATCCGAGGACATGACTATCCCTTTCGCTTCATCCGAAATTTGTCTGCGAGGAGCGCGCACACCGCGCACTCCCGTCTACCGTTGATGCAGGAGCGGCCGCGGCAGCGGGCTACTCCCTCGCTCGTCAGCCGAAGAGCTTCGCTGCCGTCTTCGCGACGAGTTCGCCCTGATGGCGCGCGCCATCGAGATCGATCTGAGTGGGCTGGCGCGACCCGTCTCCGCCGGCGATCGTGGTGGCCCCGTACGGCGCGCCGCCGACGATCTCCGCGTGACTCATCTGGCCTTGATGGCTGTACGGCAATCCGACGATGGTCATCCCGAAGTGGAAGAGGTTCGTGATGATCGAGAACAGCGTCATCTCCTGACCACCGTGTTGTGTCGCCGTCGACGTGAACGCACCGCCGACCTTGCCATTGAGGGCACCGCGCATCCACAGGCCGCCGGTCTGGTCGAGAAAGGCGGCCATCTGCGACGACATGCGACCGTAGCGCGTGCCCGTGCCCACGATGATCGCGTCGTAGTGTTCGAGTTCGGCCACCGTGGCGATCGGAGCGGATTGATCGAGCTTGAAGTGCGAGCTCTTCGCCACGGCCTCGGGAACCGTTTCGGGAACACGCTTGACGTCCACCTTTGCGCCAGCCTTGCGCGCGCCTTCCGCGACGGCCTCGGCCATTTTCTCGATATGACCGTAGGACGAGTAGTAGAGAACGAGAACCTTTGCCATTTCAATGCTCCTGGTTGTGTTGATGCTCGCAAGCTCAGACCGAGCTTGACGATGGGTTCGATGGATCCGAACCGCCGACGTCGAACGATCGAGGGGATTCGACTGTCGGCAGCCCCCTCGTCGCTGCTCCGTGCCCGTCGATACCGCGGCGCCGTGCACCAGCGGAACCTCCGTTCACAGATTTCGCCGCCTCGCGCCGTCCGATGCGACCTTCGACGAAGGCGTTGTTCGATGTCATGGCGTTAGGTTAGGAGCCCGCTCAGGATCGCGGTAGCCTGTTTGATTCGATGCGACCCATCGGGCGAACCGATGACTCTCGTCCTCCGGCCAGGTGACTCGTTGTCGGCGCGACGCCGGCCCACATTGATTCGCTGTCGACGGCCACAGGCTCATCGAGCATTGGATTCATCGGGGATGGTCCTTCCATGTCGTCGTGCGCGTCCGTGTCTTCGAGCCGCGTCGAGACGAGGTTAGGCGGCGCATGGTTTTCACCTGCTCCTCATGAGGGCTGCGCAGGTCTACCTCCGAAGGGTGATGCAGACCGCCCGTTGAAGCCGTCGCTTCGCGACCGCACTGACGAGCCCGCGCTGATGCATGACGCGCCCTTCGCGGCAGTAGCTCGAAAGGGCTAGTTCGCGTTCTTCACTCCGGGGCAATTCGGACGACGCTTTCGCTGGGAAAGTCGGCACCGAGGCTCCGGCATCGAGCTCCGCATCGCGGGGATCGAAGGGCGCAACGGCACAGCGGTGGCCATCACGATCAGCGATCTAGGCACGACGCCTCCTTCGCGAGGCGTGCACGGGCGCCCCGTCGAATGCATGGAGAGCCTCGACCTCCCTATCAACACATCGAACCAGAGGACCACGTGTCGCCCAGCTCCACTCGCACGCCAAGTTCCCACCCCAATCCGGTCACCGTCGCGGTTCTCCTCTTGTGCGCAGCGTGCCCGACTTCCAAAGCGCAAAGCCTCATGCCGACGGGCGCATTCATTCAGTTCGCCAGCGGCCCGCGAACGGATGCGTTCATGGGCGGACTCATCAAGAGCTGGCCCTACAAGCACGAATGGCACGGCGGGGCCCTCACGGGATATTGGGACGTTGCGCTTGCCGGTGGCGCTCCAGAGTCAACGATCCGGGTCCCGACAGCGCATGGGTCACACAGGTCGGGCTGACACCCGTGCTTCGATACTCCTTCTCGGACTCATCGCGAGTGTTCCTGGAGGCAGGCGTCGGGGCGAATCTGATCGCCCCCGTCTATCGCAGCGAACGGAAGAGTTTCAGCACGGCCTTCAACTTTGGCGATCACCTCGCGGATGGACGCTCGGTGACCGCAAGGATCAGGAAATCGCGCTGCGCGTACAGCACTTCTCCAACGCCGGCATCAAGCATCCAAACCCGGGAGAGTACTTTGTGCAACTGCGCTACTCGTGGCATTTGAACTAGTTCGGTGGGCGCAGGCCCGGCATGGAATCCGTACGCCGCGATGACGGGTGGAGATCCTGATCGCCCGAGCGCTCCCACGGCATGCACCTTCTCGCCGGCGCAACAGTGCCTTGCTCCCGACACGGTTTTTCTATCCCTTCGTTGCCCTTACCTTTTGGGCATGCGATCCGGTGTGATCGCTTCGAAAACACGAAGGAGTGGAAATGACAACGCAACCCTCAACCAAGTGTGCCGCGCCGCAAGGGCATGTGCGCTCCCCAACAACAGCTCCTGCAGGTACGCTGAAGGCGACGAAGTCGTCGATCGATAGCCTTCGTTACGCATTCACGTTCTTGCTATCCGTGGTCGCGGTCGGCTCGGCGACGGCACAGTCGTTCAACGACGACATCTGGATGCGCGCCAGCACACAAGCCAGCCGCGCCAGGATCAACAACGAGATCCTTCAGGCGCGAGCCGATGGAACGATCAAGCGTTGGGCTCCGACCCTCGTCGAAGTACCGCTCAAGTCTGGCAGGTCGCGCGCGTATCCGCTTCGCGACTATCCCGCTGACGTCGCATCAACCCGGGCGACAGCGACAAGCGAGCCAGCAGTCGTCGGGCGGGAGTCACATGGCGCCACGCTCACAGTTGGCGAGTGAGGGTCAGCACGTCGATCGATCGACAGCTTCAGGGCTGGCTCTCGATCAGAGGTCCCTACCTCCTCAGGGGAACTAGGATCTGTTTGGCTGAGGCGTCGCCCTTTTCCACGGCCGAATAGGCTTCGATGGCCTGTTCGAGGGACCACGTCCTGACCGGCGGAGCCTTGAACACGCCGTCGTCGAAACCTGCGCGAAGGGCGTCCATCGTCCTCGCGATGGCGGGCCCGGTCAGCTTCGCCGTATCCACGCCGATGAGTCGGTTCCGATTGCGATAGAAGTTGATGAGATCGAACTCGACGCGTCTCGTGCCCACACTGCTGATGGCGACCTGCCGCCCATCGAGCGCGAGCGAGTCGAGCGCCGCCTGAAACAGCGCGCCGCCCACCGTATCGAGCACGACGTCCACGCCCTTGCCCTGCGTCAACACCTTGACCTTGAGCGCCAGCCCATCGCCTTCGCTCTTCAGGTCGATGAAGGCGTCCAGGCCTGTGCCGGTGCCGGCGATGTCCGCCCCGATCACACGGGCGCCCTTCCACTTCGCGATCTGCGTGGCCGCCCGGCCGACGGCGCCTGAAGCGCCCGTGATCAACAAGGACTCTCCGGAAGACAGGTTCGCCGCCGACATGAGCGTTGCCCATGCGGCCACATACGGCGCTCCGATCGCGGAGGCCTCCTCCATCGACAGGCTCGCGGGCTTGGCGGACAGCCAATCGTTGCCGACCAACAGGTATTGCGCATGGGCGCCGTTGCGAACCATTCCAAAGCCCGCTCCGCTTCCCCACACTTCCTTGCCGATCCACTGCGGATCTCCGGCCACGACCACGCCGGCATAGTCACGGCCCGGCGTTTGCGGCAGGGTCGCGCCGAACAGCCCGGCCACGTTCTTGACGTCGCTGGGGTTGATGGCCGACGCGTAGACCTCCACCAGCGCGTGGCCGGCCTCGAGTTCCGGAATCGCGATCTCCCGCAGAGACAGGGCGGACGGCGGGCCGAACTTCTCGAGGCGCAGTGCCTTCATGGTCTTCATCGAAGATTCCTCCTGAGTTGCAACTCGTTCACCGCGCCTGCGCGCCCTTCACGGCCCGAGGAGCCCCAGCTGGTGGAGCCCCGTCATCCAATCTTCCGTATGCCAGGTCCGGATGATCTTTCCGTCCTTGATCTGATGGATGTCCACCGCCTGGATGCTCAGACGTCGTCCCTTCGAAGGCATTCCGAAGAACGCCTCCTTCTGGGTTCCGGTGATCTCGGATCGAACGACCACCTTGTCGCCTTCCTGAATCACGTCCGCGATCGTCAAGCGGAGATCGGGAAATGCCGTGGTGAGCGCCACCAGAGTTCGCTTCAGCGCGACCGGACCGGGCGATGTATCCGGTGGAGAAGGGATGTCCACCCACGCCTCGCTCACGATCCGATCGACGAGCGACGCGTCCTTCTTGTTGAAGGCCTCGTACCACATGGCTGCGATAGCGGCGTTTCCAGTGGGCAATGACGTGGTCGCCTGCGCACAAGCGACCGCAGCGACTGCGGCGACCAATAGCAGACCGGCAAGGGCAAGAATTTGTCTCTTCATGATGTGCGTTGGCTGAGCGACGGGTTCGATCGACGGCGATCAATTCGGATGGTCACGACACCGCTTTCGAATCGAACCCGAGGTTCGAGCTCGTTCGGGGGAGACTCGTCGTCCGACGAGCCCTGAAGGCCTGCCTCAATGACTGCTCGCCGCCAGTACCGGCCTGCTCCGCGACCACACAGCCGCGCCGGGCAAACGTTCTTCGCCTGTCGAATCCCTCGATGCACGGAAGGTCGCAAATGCGGCGCTCGTGTCGTGCGCGCTCGGCGCGAAGGCGACGGGCTCGGGCGCTCTCTCTTCCGACCGGACGAGCCCGCGCCGAGTCGCGACGACCACGGCCTGGGTCCGGCTGGAGACGTTGAGCTTGGAAAGAACCGCTTTCACGTGGGTCTTCACCGTGCCGACCGCAATGCCGAGCTCGTTCGCGATGGTCTTGTTGCAACGCCCGTCTGCAAGAAACTCGAGGATCTGACGCTCGCGCACCGTGAGCGGTTCGGCATAGACGTGCTCTGCCACGCGGGCCGCGATCGCCTGCATGACGTAGCGGTTGCCCATGAAGACGCGACGCGCGGCCGCGAGCAGTTCTGCGGGATCCGCACTCAACAGGAGCAGCCCCTTGATACCGCTTTGAAGCGCCTCCCGCGCGTCGAGGTCCCCGAACGAAGGAGCGACGACGACCAGTGCGGGAACGCCCAACTGGCCGGCCGATCTCGTAAGACCGCCGACGCGATCGAGTTCTCCGGGCACCTTCGCGCTGACAAACGCGACATCTCCTTTGGATTCCCGCGCGGCTTCGGCGTAGTCGGCCGCGGCCTCGAACTGATTGCAGACGGTGACGCCCGCGAGTCGCTCGAGCATGGCAACCAGTCCATGCCGAACGATGGCGCACTCGTGGACGACGTCGACAGCTATGGAGGAAAGGGTGCTCCGCATAGAAACTCCTGCAAACCATTGCGAACTGATGGGTCCGATACGCCGGGCGCGGCAATCGATCTCGAACCGCCCAGTCAGTTTGGCAATGCACCATGTCCGGGCGTTGTCCTCGCACGTGTCATAGAACACATTTGGATATCAGGGTCGCCACCAGCGCCTTCGAGCGCCCTGCCCGTGGGTTCTCAGATCGACCGCATCGCTTCGTCGACCACGCAGAGCAGTTCCTGTCGCGTGAATGGCTTGGGAAGCATCCCATTCACGCCGAGCGCTCGGGCGAGTTCCCGTGATCGGCCCACACCGCCACGAAGGCGCGCCGACACGAGAACAATGGAACCCTTGTGCACCGACCGCAGCACGCGAACCGCTTCGGCCGCCTTGCGCGGACTGGGAACATCGGCAATCAGGACGTCGCACTCGCCGCCTGCCTGAAGGCGCGTGATGTCATCGAAGTCCAAAGCCTGGTGTCCTTCATCGAGAAGCCAGCGAAGCATCAACTCGCGCACGAGTTCGTCTGCCTCGATCACGGCGATTCGATAGCAGGCCTCTGGGATTCCGTGCATTGGCGGGAAACGCGCGCGATGTACTGCGTTGTCCCGAACATTTGACACGCGTCCGATCGGATTCGTGTGATCCGATGAACTCACCAGAATTCATCTGACACACACCGATCCGAGTTGCATCACGCGCTCCGGAACCGCCCGCTTCACAGCGTTCACCCATAGCGCACCTCGACGTCGGTCATCAGTGCATAGCCGACCCCTCGCTCGGTAACGATCAACCTTGGATTGGCCGGATCGGCCTCGATCTTCTTTCGCACCCGGCCCACCTGGACGTCGATGGCCCGGTCATAGACCTCGGCGTCGTGCAACCGCGAGAGCTCCAAGAGCGTCTCACGCCGGAGAACCCGACGCGGCGAGCTGAGGAAGGCCAGCAAAAGATTGAACTCACTGTTGCGAAAGTCGACCACTGCGCCGGTCGGAGAAAATACGCGGCGCAGACCGAGATTGACCTCCCAGCCGTCGAACCGATAAGACCGAACCGCTGGGGAATGCTCAACCGCATCGTCCTGCATGCGCGAACGACGAAGCAGCGCGCGGATCCTGGCAAGCAGTTCTCGCGGCGAAAAGGGCTTCGTCAGATAGTCGTCGGCGCCCAACTCCAATGCCATGACCCGGTCCGCCTCCTCGCGCCGGCCGGTCAGCATGATGATCGGCAGCGTGGATCTCTCGCGCAGGTCGCGCGCGAGCTGCATTCCGTCCTCGCCGGGAAGCCGCACATCCAGGACAACCAGGTCTACTGAACTACGGCTGAGGGTCGCCATCATCTCGGTGCCGGACGACACTGTCGTCACCTTGATGTCGTAGTCAGCGAGGTACTCCGCGATCAGATCGCAGACCAGAGGGTCGTCATCGACCGCCAGGACGTGGGGTGTGGTGGGATCCGCGGCGGTCAGCATCTTTTGGGCTCTAGGTGGCCTGTCATCGGCGCTCGTCGACTCACTGAAAACATCGTGCGACATGTTCGATCTCTCGGACGCAGTCTAGGGTCCCGATCGTCAATCCCTTGTGCCCTGCGTGCCACGAGACAGGCTGGACGCGCCACCACGCGGGACTCTCCAAAGGGGCAACCTCTTTGATCCTAAGGGCGGATCTCCCGTTACCGAATCTCATACTTTTGATCCTAACGTTCGATGAATTCGACAAGTTCCGCTTGGATGGCATGTCGTTGCAGCGGCGACCTTCGGTGGCCCACAATGATTGCTGCAGGCACATGCGCGACAGCCGGTGAACACGCCAAATCCCCAAACCACCTTCGATCTCGGAGAGCGTTTCGCATTGGTCGAAGTCGGATCGATCCACGGCATCTGGGACTGGGACATCCAAGCGGGGCTGCTGTGGCTGTCCGATCGCACCCAGGAGCTCTACGGGATTCGACCCGGCAAGCAAAGCCGGTCGATGACCGAGTGGCTGGAGGTCGTGACGATTCATCCCGACGATCTGCCGCGTCAGGCGGCCCTCGTCGACAACTTTCTGAATGTCGACGCGCCCCACGAAGGCAGCTGGCGGGTCCTGCACCCGGACGGCGTCTACCGCTGGGTCAGCGTTCGAGGCAAACGCGTGTGCAACGAGAACGGGACACCGATCCGGGCCGCCGGTTCCGTGACCGACATCGACGACTACATGAAGGCGCAAGCTGCGCTGGGCATCTCCGAAGAGCGGTTCTCATTGGCAGTCGAGGGCTCGACCGACGGCATCTGGGATTGGAACATCGTCACGGACGACATGTTCTTTTCCGAGCGGACACAGGTCCTCTACGGACTGCGCCCGGGAATCACGACGCGAAAGCGCCAAGACTGGCGGCAGATGGTCAGCCTCCACCCCGACGACGTCCAGGCCCAGTTCGACTCCCTGGAGACCTACCTGACCGGTGGCGCGCCCTATGACGGTCGGTGGCGCGTGCGACACGCCGACGGCGGCTACCGGTGGATCCGCATACGCGGGATCTGCGTGCGCGACGGGCAGGGACGGCCAACCAGAATGGCCGGATCGGTCGGCGACATTCATTCCCAGGTCCTGGCACAGGCGGCGCTCGAGGCCTCCGAACAGCGTTTCGCGCTGGCCGTGGCCGGATCCCAGGACGGGATCTGGGATTGGAATCTGCTCGACGATCAATTGTTCATGTCGGAGCACTGCCAGGAACTCCTGGGCCTGGACCCGGGACTCACGAGTCGCTCGCGACAGGAGTGGCGAGCCTTGGTCCGGATTCATCCGGACGACATCCGTCCGACGGCACTCCTGCTGAGCGAGTATCTGAAAGACGGCGGAACCTATGACGTCAAGTTCCGTATCGGCCATTCCGACGATACCTACCGGTGCATTCGCGTGCGCGGCATCTGCGAGCGAGACAAGTCCGGGCAGCCGACCCGGATGGCAGGGTCGGTCTGCGACGTCGAACCGTACCTGCGCGCGGAAGCGGCGCTCGGCCAGGCGTGGCGCCTCGAGGCCACCGGAACGCTTGCCGGCGGCATCGCACACGACTTCAACAACATCCTCGCCGCCATTCTCGGATTCGGCGAGGTCGCCCTGCGCGACGCGCCCCGCGGAAGTCGGTTGTATCGCGACATCGAGAAGATCATGACCGCCGGCGAGCGCGGTCGCTCGCTCGTCGACCGCATTCTCGCGTTCAGCCGGACCGGGGTGACGGCGAGGACGCCCGTCTACGTCCAGGGCATCGTGCGCGAAGCCATCGACATGCTCGAAGCCACGCTGCCCGATCGAATCGAGTTGGACGTGAACCTCGGCGCGGGACGCGCGGCGACACTCTCCGACTCTACGCAGATTCATCAGGTCTTCATGAACCTGGCGACCAACGCCGTGCAAGCCATGCCCACCGGCGGGCGGCTGAAAGTTTCGCTGCACACCGAGAGGCTGGACAGGACGACCTCGATCGGCACGCGCGAAGGACCCAGTGAGTACATCGTGCTTAAGGTGTCCGACGAAGGACCCGGCATCCCCGCGGCCATCATGGACCAGATCTTCGACCCGTTCTTCACCACCAAGAGCGCGAGCGGCGGCACGGGGCTCGGCCTCTCGCTCGTCCATGGCATCGTCGGCGACCTGGGCGGCACCGTCGATGTGTCAACCGAGGTGGGACGAGGGACGACCTTCGCCGTCTATCTGCCGCGCGAAGGGGAGGTTCGAGATCAGAGCTCCGAGAGCGATTTCGTCGCGCCGCGCGGCAACCACGAGCAAGTCCTCATCGTCGACGACGAGCCGGCTCTCGTCACGTTGATGACCGAAGTGCTGACGGGCCTCGGCTACGTGACCGTCGGATTCACGGTCGCCAGCGAAGCTCTCGCCGCCTTTCGCGCCCACCCCGGCAGGTTCGACGCGATCATCACCGACGAACGAATGCCTGAGATGTCCGGCGCCGAATTCATCGGAGCCGTGCGCGCAATCCGCAGCACCGTCCCGATCCTGTTGTTCAGCGGGTTCCTGGATCGCACCAAGGCGCAGGCATCGCAGAGCTTCGGCGCCGATCTCGTCTTGCGCAAGCCCGTGGCGATGCTGGAACTCGCGACGGCCATTGCGCGGCTCCTCGAGACCCGCAAGCGGGTCTCACGCCAGCTAGGCGCCGAAGCCTCGACCTGAACGAGCGCCACGCCCGGATGCGACCGGACTCACCCGGTCGCGATGTATCGGTCGGTGCGCGCGGCTTGCAGCATCGCGACCGCACCCTGCCCGAGGCTCTCCACCGGCGCCAGTCCGCCCAGCCATCGATTCGGCTCGACGAACCAGGCGGCAACCTCCAGGTCGTCGAACACCGGCACGAGCTCGGCCAAAGCGGCACTCACCTCGACCCTCAAGGTCATTCGCGCCGGGTCGAACTGAAACATCGGCAGGAACGTGCATGACCCAGACGGAACCATCACGATCGTTCGCGTCACGATCCACCGCGCCAGCTGGGAGATCGGCTGGTCGTAGTGGGCTCTCATCCGCCAGGCCACCTCGTCTGGGGGAAGCATGCCTCCCCGCACCCGCAGCGCACCAGCCACGTGGGTTGCTTCAGCCGATTGAGCCGCCTCCTCGTCACGCATTGACGTTCGGCGTTCCACGCCCCACTTGCCCGGCCACGTAGCGGCCGGCACGTGCGCCTGCGGATCCATCCGACGATCTGCTCTGGCATGGCGAGCCATCGAGCCCACGAAAAGCGACGCTGCGTCCAGATGCATGACCACTCCGCGAGTTTGCAGCCACTGTGGGCCGTGACCACCTCGACGAGACCTGCCAAGAGTGCTACGCCTTTGCGGTTCGCAATGGTCAGCGCGAACTATCCCCTAGTGGGCAGCGTGACGTTCACATTGCGCGCTAGGGCCGCGGTCTAGGCGCGCCGGAGCTGCGTGGGACTTCTTCCGAAGCGCGCGCGGCAGACTCGGGCGAAGTGGGACGAATCCAGGAAGCCGGCCCGGAATGCGATGTCGGCGAGCGTCAGACTTGCAAACGCCTTCGATTGCAGCATCCGCAGCGCGGCGCCGGCCCTCGCATCCATCAAGCGCGTACCGAAGGTTTCGCCTGAGGCCGCGAGGATCCGGTGCAGCGTCCGGACCGACACGTTGACGGATCGTGCGACGTCGGCGGCGGTGATCCCGGACTCACAACAGCGTTGATCGATGCACGCGACGATCTGCTCGCGCTTTTGCGCGTACGGCGGGCCGAACGCGGACGTGGAGCCGCGCGACTCGTGCATCGCCAAGGCCAGCAGCGCACCCACCTGGTCGGCCATCACCGTGTCCGACACGGGCCTGGTGCGATCCGAAACCGGATCGAGCTGCAGGAGGTATCTGGACAGGACCGAGCCCCACCCCGCATCCCGACTCATGGGTCGCTGGGTCAGTTCCTCGGCCGCTGGGAGCCACGTCCTCGTCCATTCGATCGGCATTCTCACGTTGACTGCCGAGCAATCCTCGCCCCAATGGACGGAGTGCGCGACCCGCGTGTCGATCAGCACAACCTCGCCTTCGCGCACGTCGAGCGTGCGATCGGGTGCGCACAGCTTCCAGGCTCCGCTGGTGCTCATCAACAAGTGGAACGCCTGATCCGCGCTGCGCGCGATGTCGCGGACCCTGCGGAACGAGTCCTGCGTGTCGCCTCGCATGTTCGCGACCTTCAGCTCCCCGAGCGCACAGACATCCAGCGCCGACCGGAATGCTCCCTTCTTGCGGGTGGTCGTCGTGCAGTTGAGAACTCGCTCGCACACCGACCCGACGTAGGCGTCCAGTCTCTGGGCGGCCGGGACGCTGTCCGTCGACCATCGAAAAACCAAAGGCGCATCTTCCTGGAGCATCGCGTTTCCTCCGCGGGCCGCCCTTCACGTCGGCCGCACGCCGCGACTCTACTCGCCCGCAGGTCGGGATCCACCAGGGGCAAGCACCCGCTGCGGGCATGATCGGTGCGCCGGGAGATGGACGAGACCGCGAGCTCAGTCGAGGGTTGCCCGCTCCAGGAACGGAGCCAACTGTTCGCGCGCCATCTCCGGCGTCACCACGTCCTGCGGCGCGAGCTTCTCGTAGGTGTAGCTCTCCGGATCGTCATAGATCCGCTCCGAGATCAACTTCGGGCGCGCGTCGTTGGTGTAGGAGAAGATCTGGAACAGGTGATGCGTCATCAGGTAGTGAGCATTCGGATCTGCTCCGATGCCATGGTCCTTCAGGCAAGCACCCGGAACCACGTGCGTCCACACGGCCTCGGTGGTCACTCCATAGTCCTCGACACCCATGTTCATCGTCCTCGCCCCCATGACGTTCTGGCGTGTCTCGGCTGCTTCGCGGTAGAAGCCTTCCACTGCGGCCTTCCCGGTCAGCACGTGCATCTGGCGTCGATCGCCCACGCGATACATGGGCTCGTCGACGGTCAGCTCAGGCACGATGATCTGGTCCCAGTAGCCGGCGACCTCGAGAAGCAGATGCCGGAAGTAGTTCTTCAGAATGGCGCGATGAAGCGGCTTCTGGGTCCGCATCAGGAATTGCTCTACCTGTCTAGGCCATTCGGTCACGTCGAACTTCGGAGCGACGCGCATCAGGGTCAGCGCATCGGAGGTGTGGAGCGCGGCGTTCATTGCCGCGATGTCTTCGTATCTCATCTACTCTTCCTGCTGGTGTTTGCGGCGGGGCCATGCCCGCCGATCCGTTTCCCATTGCGATTGCGACGGTTGCACCGAATGGTGCGGCGTCGGTCGGCGTCGGTCGGCGTCGTGCTGTCGATCGGGCGTGGATGCTAGATGACACGAGGGCGCAGAGGCAGTCCACAAATCTCTGCGATAGCGTTCGATCAACTCGACATGCCCGGGCGGCGCAGATCGTCGGCAGGAGTCTCTGCGCGTCTCAACATAGCGCGCCGCTGGCTCGGCGACCTGCCTCCAAAGAGAGAGACGACCCGTAGCAGCGGTTCACACAATGAGGTCGCGACAGCAGCAGCTGCCCCGTTGCGCGACCGCGCAGCACAGGTGCCGGCCTACGCACCACACGCAACGGCTCGCGCCTCACATGGACCTCCGTCGACTGCGATACTTCTGTGCGGTGGCCGAAGAACTGCACTTCGGACGTGCGGCCGAACGGATGCATGTGGTCCAGTCGGCCATCAGCCATCAGATAAAGCTGCTCGAGCAGGAACTCGGCCTTCCGCTGCTCGACCGCTCTCGTCATGGCGTCGGTCTGACGGTTCAGGGGAAGATCTTCCTGCCCGAGGCGCACGCCATTCTCGCTAGGCTGGAGACCGGCATCCAAAGAGCGCGCGCGGTCGCGGACGGCGCGGCCGGCACGCTCTGCGTTTCATTCGTCGACAACGTGCTCTGGTCGACGCTGCCGCCGATCCTGCGTCGCTTTCGGGCGCACAGGCCAAACGTCGAACTCACGTTGCGGCCACTCGATCGTGCGAGCCAGATCGACGCGTTGCGCGCCTCGACGGTCGACCTGGCGATCCTGCCGGGACCCGAGCCGCGCCGCGGCATCGACACCTCGTTCCTGATCGGCGCACCGTTGCTGGTCGCGGTGCCCGAAAGCCATCCGCTCTCGCGTGTGGGCGAGGTCGACATGGCGGCACTTGCGGACGAACCATTCGTGTTGTTCCCTCCGGCCATGCGCTCGCGGATCCTGGAGATCGTGGTCGCCAGTTGCGCCGCGGCAGGCTTCGCGCCGCGCATCGTGCAAGAGGCGGAGCAACTCCACACACTGCTCGCGCTTGTCAGCGCCGGTCTCGGGGTGACGCTCGTCCCCAGCTGGGTCGCGCGCGCCTACAACGACGGCGTCGCCTACGCGCGCGTGCGGGGCCCCTCGCACTCCTATGACCTCTTGCTGGCATGGCGCAGCGGCGCAGGCAATCCATCCATCGAGTCGTTCCGCTCCATTGCGGCGGCCGTCGTCGAGGAGGGACTCGCGCAAGTCACGTCGCGGTGATCGAGAAGTCAGATCACGCGGTGAGTATTTGTCGTTGGACAGAGAGCCCGGCGGATCCGACATTGAGCAGTGCTTCGAGAAGCAACCCACTCGACAGAAAACATAGCCCAGGAGACTCGTTTGACACCCGCACACCTCGCACAGAACCACGAAACCCGATTCGCAGAAACGCAACCACCGGCCGCAACGCCGGCACCGAAGGGATACGAGTGGAAGGCCGTGACGCTCATGTCGCTCGGGCTGGGGCTGGTCGGAATCGACCGCTTCCTGATCGTCCCGCTCATGCCGGTACTGATGCGCGACCTGAAGCTGGACTACCAGGACCTCGGTCACATCACCGGCGCACTGGCGATCGCCTGGGGACTCTCGTCGCTCTTCACCGGCTCGCTGGCGGATCGCATCGGCTTCAAGCGCGTCCTCGTTCCCGCGCTGATCGGCTTCTCGATGCTGGCGGGCCTGAGCGGACTGGCCACCGGCGTGGGCAGCCTGATCGTCATTCGTGCGGCGATGGGACTGGCCGAAGGCGCATTCACGCCGGCCAGCATCATCGCGACCCTGGACGCGTCGCCGCCGCGCCGGCACGGCCTGAACGTCGGCATCCAGCAGATGATGCCGGCGCTGCTGGGTCTGGGCCTCGCGCCCATCGCGGTCACTCAGCTGCTGAAGGTGATGAGCTGGCCATGGATCTTCCTGATGGTCGCGATCCCCGGCTTCGTCGTCGCTTACCTCGCGCAGCGCGTCCTTCGTCAGCCCACGCCGGAGCAGGCTGCAGCACACAGCGTCACGCACGACGCCGGCACGCACCGGTGGCAGGACGTCTTCAAGTTCCGCAACGTCCCGCTCGGCATCGTCTGCCAGCTCTGCTGGCTCGCCTGCATCGTCGTCGTGGCCGCCCTCTTCCCGAACTACCTCGTCGACTACCTGCACCTGGACCTTCAGTCGATGGGCTTCATCCTCTCGGCGCTCGGGTTCGGCGGCGCCATCGGATCGCTGCTGTTGCCGGCACTGTCCGACAAGATCGGTCGCAAGCCGGTGATGCTGATCTCCGTCGTGGGAGCCTTCCTCGCCTTCTGGGTGTTCCTGCGGACCGGCGCAGTTCCGGTGTCCCTCTTTCTCTGCCTGATGGTGGCGATGGGTTGCCTGTATGCCCTGCTCACTCTCACCGTCGGACCGGTCACCGCCGAGTCGGTGCCCGCCCAACTGATGTCGACAGCCACCGGAATGATCATCGGGATCGGCGAGGTCTTCGGCGGCGGGCTCGCGCCGGCGCTCGCCGGATACCTTGCCAAGAACTTCGGCATCGAGCACGCGGCGACCATGCCGCTGTGGGCGCTCGCGGGCGGCGCCGTCGCCATCCTGGCACTCAAAGAGACCGCCCCCGTTCGCCAGAGACGCGGCGCGCGAGATGACGCCCAAACACCCTGAACAGGAGAGCTGAGTTTGAAGTACGTTTTCGATCCAGAAGAACAGGTCGGCATTCCCGTCGTGGGGACGAGTGAACAGTTCCCGGTCCGTCGCGTGTACTGCGTCGGGCGCAACTACGCCGCCCACGCACGCGAGATGGGTTTCGACCCCGATCGGGAGCCACCGTTCTTCTTCTGCAAGCCGGACAACGCCATCGTCGTCGTGCCGCGAGGCGAGACCGTCAGCATCCCCTATCCCGCGCAGACCTCTGACTTCCAGCACGAGATCGAACTGGTCGTGGCGATCGGAGAGTCGGGGCGCGACATCCCGGTCCAGGAAGCGGCTCGACACGTCTTCGGCTATGCGGTCGGACTGGACATGACGAGACGCGACCTCCAGATGGGAGCGCGCGAAAAGGGTCGCCCATGGGAACCCGGCAAGGCGTTCGACGAGTCGGGCCCGATCGGGCCGATCCATCGGGCCTCGGAGATCGGCCATCCGGCTTCCGGAGCGATATGGGTGAGCGTCGACGGAGCGGATCGACAGCGCAGCGATATCGCGAAGCTCATCTGGTCGGTGCCCGAAGTAATCGCGAGTCTCTCGACGCTCTTCGAGTTGCGCCCCGGCGACCTGATCTTCACCGGGACGCCCGAAGGCGTGGGCAAGGTCGCGCGCGGCCAGACGATGGTCGGCGGCATCGACGGTCTGGGTGAGCTCAGCGTGAGAGTCGTCTGACCATGAGCGACGATCTGACGCTGCACGGCTTTTTCAACAGCTCGGCTTCGTACAGGGTACGGATCGCGCTGAACCTGAAAGGCCTGGCGTGGAGGCACGTCGGGGTGAACATCCGCGAGGGTGAGCAAAGAACACCCGCGTACCGGGCCCTCAATCCCGCGACACTCGTCCCGACCCTGGTCCACGGCAACTACGTGCTGAGCCAGTCGATGGTCATCATCGACTACCTCGACCGGCTGCAACCCGAACCGCTGCTGATCCCGATCGGCGGAAAGAGCCGCGATCGCGCGCTCGAGATCGCGCACCTGGTGGCCTGCGATATTCACCCGGTGAACAATCTGCGCGTGCTGAAGTACCTGGCGACGTCGCTGGATGCCGGCGACGAACAGAAGGCGCAGTGGACTCACCACTGGATCGAGGCCGGCTTCGATGCCATCGAAGCGCTCATCTCGGGCCACCGGTGGTGTGTGGGCGACGAGCCTTCCATCGCCGACTGCTGCCTCATTCCTCAGGTCGCGAACGCACGTCGCGCGGGGGTCGACATCTCGCGCTGGCCCCGCATCGCCCGCGTGGACCTCCATGCATCGACGGTTCCCGCGTTTGCCGATGCGGTGCCGAGCCGGCAGCCCGACTTCGTCTCACCGTAGCAGCCTCCATGCCGCACATCAGTGACTACGGCCGCGTGACGACGGGCAATCAAGAGAGCGAGCGCGCCGCGTTCTACGCTCGGGCCGACAAGCAGCACCTCGCCCCGCTGTGGACAAGGCTCAGGTCGCTCATTCCGGAGGCGCCGGTCCCGGTCGCGATGGCACATCGCTGGGCCTATGCGGACGTGCGCCCCCACGTGCTGGAGTCGGCCCGTCAGATCTCCGCCGTGGAAGCGGAGCGTCGGGTCATGATTCTGGAGAACCCCGGACTGCACGGGAGGTCGCAGATCACCGGGTCGCTCTATGCGGGCCTGCAACTGATCATGCCGGGAGAGGTGGCGCCGGCTCATCGGCATACGCAAAGTGCCCTCCGGTTCGTCATCGAAGGTGTAGGCGCCTATACCGCGGTCGACGGGGAGAAGACCTTGATGTCGCCGGGAGACTTCGTCATCACGCCGTCCTGGACATGGCATCACCACGGTCATGACGGTGACGGGCCGGTCATCTGGCTCGACGGCCTGGACATACCGATCGTCGCACTCTTCAACAGCACGTTTCGGGAAGAGCACGCGGAGGCGGCCGCTCCGCTGACACGACCGATCGGAGACGCCATGGCGAGATTCGGCAGCGGGCTGCTTCCCGTCGGCTACCGCAGCCAGTCGATGAACTCCCCGGTCTTCAACTATCCGTATGCACGCACGCGGGAGGCGCTTCACGCGCTCACGCGTGCCGGCGCGCCGGACAGCCATCATGGCCACCTGATGCGCTATGTCAACCCGACGGACGGCGGCTGGGCCATGCCGACGATGGCCACCACCATTCGACTCGTCCCTGCAGGATTCGAGACCCGAACGTATCGAGCCACCGACAGCGCCGTGTTCATCGTCGTCGAAGGGCACGGCAGCATCCGGATCGAGGAGCGCGACTTCGACCTCGCAGCACACGACGTTGTCGTCGTCCCCGGTTGGATGGCGCATTCGATCCGGTCCGAACACGATCTGGTGCTCTTCTCCTACTCCGACCGCGTCTCGCAGGAGAAGCTGGGGATCTTCAGAGAAGGTCGCGCCTAGAAGGGCCGCCGTGCACGCAGCTACGCCGCGTCGCCTCCGGATCAGGCAAGCGAATCCAGCCCGCGCTCCTTCCAGGCATTCGCTATGGCTGCAGCCGCATTGCGCAGCGGAGCCGCCGATCTTTGAGCGATGGACTTGAAGCTGCCGACGCGGCGCAACCACACGACATTGACGCAGGCGATGACTCCCCGCGCAACGTGGACGGGAGCGGCGATCGCAGCGAGGTTGTCGTCGACATAGACGCCGTTCTTCTGAGGTCGAAAGTCGTCCGCGCGTCGCGCGTAGCCCTGGTGCCGGACCTCTGTGCAGATGCGATCGAACTCGTGCTGCAGCTCATCCGCCGACTTGACGGAGGCCTCGGAGAGCTCGTCCAGCAGAGCCGCGCGCTCGGCGTCGGAGCAACCCGCGATGTAGGCGCGTCCGACCGCCGAAGACAGCACGTCGACGCGGTGCCCGATGTCGTCGCGATTGACGGCCAGGCCGCTGCTTCTGCGAGTCGTTTCCAGCAATCGCATCTCCGGACCCTCCCGGACCGCGAGGTCCGAGGGCCAGACCACCTCTCGACGCAGCGTGTCCAGTATCGGCATCGCAACGTCGATCAGCTGCTGCTGCCAGGGCAGCAGGATTCGCGAAGGATGCAATTCGTACGCCGGCCTCCATCTGGCATCGCCCTGCGCCTGCCAGATGACTCCCTCGTCTTCCAGCGTCCTCAGTTGCCGCAGGAGCGTGGCCTTGGCGAGGCCGGTTTGTCGCTGCATGTCGGCGAGGGATGCGCTTCCCAGCGCTTGCAAGATCCGCATCAGTTGCAGCGCCCGGCGAACGCTTCGAACCCCGTCGACCTGGTCTGACATGCAAGGACCTTCCCTTCGCGGTCCGCCTGATGGAACGCCATGCGATTGCGTTTGTGATGCGACGGCCCGCGCCCTAGGCTCGGTGTCCATGAACGAACCCACAGCACGGCCCCGGAATGTCCTTTTCATTATGGCGGACCAGCTTCGCTGGGACTACCTCTCCTGCGCCGGCCACTCGACGCTGCACACCCCGAACATCGACGCGCTGGCGCGACGCGGTGTGCGGTTCTCGAACGCTTTCGTTCAGGGTTCCGTGTGCGGCGCATCGCGCATGTCGACCTACACGGGCAGGTACGTGTCGAGTCACGGGTCAACCTGGAACTTCGTCCCGCTGTCCATCGGGCAGAAGACCCTGGGGGACCACGTGCGACCGCACGGCATTCGCTGCGCGGTCGTCGGCAAGACGCACGTCACGCCCGACATCGAGGGTGCAAGGCGCGTAGGCATCGACCTGTCCTCGGACGCAGGACAACTCGCGCTCGAGGGAGGCTTCGAGCCGTACGAGCGTGACGACGGCGTCTGGCCACCTGCGTTCAAGGTCGAAGGCAACCGCTATTGCGACTACCTCAGGGCGCACGGATATCCGGGCGACAACCCGTGGCACGACCACGCCAACTCGGCGCTGGGTCCGCGAGGCGAGCTGTTGTCCGGGTGGGAGATGCGGTGGGCGAATCATCCTGCCCGCGTCGCGCAGGAGCACAGCGAAACGGCCTACACGACCACGCGCGCGATGGAGTTCATCGTCGAACAGGCGGATCGCCGCTGGGTCTTGCATCTGTCGTACATCAAGCCGCACTGGCCCTATGTGGCGCCTGCGCCGTACCACGACCTCTTCGGCCCTGAAGACGTGCAGGCGCCGCAGCGCGCCGGTGCGGAACGCGAAGCGCCGCATCCGGTGATGCACGGCTACCAGCAGACGCCAGCCAGCCTGAACTTCAGCCGCGACGAAGTCCGACTGACCGTCGTGCCGACCTACATGGGACTGATCCGTCAACTCGACGAGGAGCTCGGCCGCCTCTTCGACTTCCTCGAGAAGTCCGGCATCGATCGCCACACGCTCATCGTGTTCACCAGCGATCACGGCGACTACCTCGGAGATCACTGGCTCGGCGAAAAGGAGCTCTTCCACGACACGGTCGTGAAGGTTCCGTTGATCGTGGTCGATCCTTCCGTCGAAATGGACGCGACCCGTGGAACCACGGTCGATGCGCTCGTCGAATCGATCGACATCGTTCCGACGATCCTCGACCGGCTCGGTCTGCCGGATGCGCCGCAGTGGCTCGAAGGTCGATCCCTCACTCAGTGGCTTCGCGGCGCTCGCAGCGGCGACGAGAGACAGGCCGTCTTCAGCGAAAACTCGTACGCGTTTCGAGACGCCGTCCGACTGCCGCTCGGCAGGAGTGTTCAATCCTGCGCGATGACGATGGCCCGGACGAAGGACTGGAAGCTGATTCACTACGACGGGCTCGCGTCGCAACTGTTCGACCTCAGGAACGACCCGCAGGAACTCGACGACCTGGGACGGTGTCCGTCTCACGCGGCGCGCCGGGAGGAGCTCCTCTCCGTCCTCTTCGACTGGCAGCGTTCTCTCAAACGCTCGCCCACCATCGCCTTGCCCGTGATCGAGGAGTGGAATGCACGCGAAATCGCTGCGGGCATTCGAATCGGCGAGTGGTGACCGATCCGACATCCGTTCCGGACAACAACGAAAGCGAACCGTGGAAATCCGAAGACTCCTGCTGCTGGCGCTGACTGCGATGACGATGACCGCCGCGCACGGTCAGGCATGGCCGACGAAGCCGATCCGCCTGCTTTCGCCGTTCCCGGCGGGAACGCCCGGCGACACGATCGCACGGCTCATTCAGCCGCACCTGCAGAAGTCTCTCGGACAACCGGTCATCGTCGACAACCGGCCGGGCGCGGGCGGAAACATCGGCGCGCAGGAGGTTGCCAGGTCGACCGATGGCCACACCTTTCTCGTCTCGTCCGACACGATCCTGACGCTGAATCCGCACCTCTACAAGAAGCTGACGTTCAACGCAGCGGAAGACCTCGTTCCGGTCACGTATCTCGCGCGATTCAATCAGGTCCTCGTGTGCAATCCCGGCGCGGAGATGCACTCGCTGCAGGAGTTCACGGCTCGCGCCCGCAGCGCGCCATTCAGCTATGCGTCCGGGGGGCAAGGCGTCGCGGGACACATGGCGATGGAACTCCTTCTCGACGCGATCGGCGCAAGACTCACGCACGTCCCCTACAAGGGGCCGGGACCGGCGGCGCAAGACGTCATCGGCGGCGCGGTGCCGTGCGGATTCCTCGCCGGGCCTGTCGTCACGCCGTTCGTTCAATCGCGCCGACTGGTCGCCCTCGCCGTGTCGGGCAGCCGTCGCTCCGCTTCACTGCCGAACGTCCCGACGGTGGCGGAGGCAGGCGTTCCCGGATTCGAGGCCTCGTTCTACGAGGTCGTGTCGGCGCCGAGAGCAACGCCCGCGGCAGTCGTCCATCGACTGCAGAGAGAAATCGCCGCCGCCATGAATCAGCCCGACGTCAAAGCTGCGCTGGCTCCGATGGATCCCGAGATCCTCGCGCTCACTCCGGAGAACTCGCTGAGCCTGTCGAAGGTCGATCTTGCCCGCTGGGGCAAGGTCAACGACAAAGTTCACCTCCAGCTCGACTGAGGCCGAACGCGATCGAGCTTCCGATCAAGGCCGATCTCCTCGCGCCGCGGGCTCAGCCGTCTCGAAGCAGACGAGCCTTGTAGGCGCGAGGGCTGTCTCCGTAGGTCGACTTGAACAGGCGGCTGAAGTGCGCCGGATCCTTGAAGCCGACCGAGTACGCGATGTCGGTGGTCGAACGCCGGACGCGGTCCGGTGCGGCGAGCGCCTTCCGCGCGGCCTCGAGCCGCTCGCGCCAGATCCACGCAGACAGTGTCAGCGATTCGCCTTCGAACAGGCGATGCACGTATCGCGTCGAGAGATTCACCGCCGCGGCGATCGACTCCACCGACAGCTCGCTGTCGAACATGCGTTCGCGCACGACGTGTCGCACGCGCTCGCGGTGATACAGCTCCAGCCTCGAAGGCTCGGTCTCTTGCCCTGCCTGGAGAGATCTCACGGAAGCGGACACGAGATCGACGAGCGCATCCGCAACACCGGCGGCGGTCGCCCTTTCGAAGCGCGGCGCTTCCGCTCGAACGCCTTCCAGCACACCGAGCAGGATCTTGCCCACGCCCGCGTCGCCCGACATCTTGACGCCCGTGAATCGCTCGAGGTTCTTCACCGACGCCCGCAGCATCGTCGCCGGCACCTTCAGGATTTCATGATGCACAGGGTGAGGAAAACGCATGGTGTAGGCGCGCGCGCTGTCCAGCAGAAGAAACTCGCCCGGCCTCAGCCAGCCACTGCGTCCTTCCTGTTCCACCCAGGTGTCACCGGCGCGCTGAACGAGCAGCAGAAGACTGTCGTCCCGACTCTCCCGAATCTCTCTGTCGGTGCGCGAGACCGAGTGTCCCTCGACAACGACTTCCGCCAGTGCGAGCGCGCCGTCCGAGTGTCGGGTCAGGCGCCCGTTGAAACCGGTGCGTCCGGCAGGCGGCGCGTCGACGCTCAGCGGCATGAAGACGCTGCAGACCGCATCGCGCCAACGATCCAGTTGCTCGGTCGCAGGCGCGTTGGCCGTACTGAATATCGTCGACACCCGATGACGCTCCCAGGCAAGTTCCTTTGCGCTTCTCGGCAAGAAGAGTGCAGCCGCCGGCGGCACAGTCCGAGACACCGCCTTCGATCCCGCCGCCAACCACATATTGGGGCCCTCGACCGGTGATGGCAAGGGCAGCGAACCGAAACGTACCCATCGAGGAGACATCACATGAAGCTCGCGACATTCCTGAGCGACGGCAAACAACGCGTCGGGGCCCTCACGCCGGACGGCCTCGTTCCGCTTCCGGCGTCCGTCGGCAACGATCTCGGTGAACTCCTGCATCGCAAACTGCAGGTGCCCGATCTCCAGCGGCTGCTCGGTGCCCATGCAGGCCCGGCGCTGAATCCCGCTGACGTGACGTTCCTGCCGCCGGTCCTGTCGCCGCGCAAGATCATCTGCGTCGGCCTGAACTACGCGGACCACACGAAAGAGAGCGCGCTCAAGCAGCCCGACTACCCGGCCCTGTTCTTCCGCACGGCCAGCAGCCTCATCGGCCACGGCGCTCCGATCGAACGGCCGCTTTGCAGCGACTCGCTCGACTACGAAGGCGAGTTGGCCGTTGTCATCGGGAGCGGGGGCCGGCACATCGCGAAGAACAGGGCCTTGGACAGCGTCTTCGGGTACTCGGTCTTCAACGACGCTTCGATACGGGAATACCAGTTGCGAACGCCGCAGTGGTCGATCGGCAAGAACTTCGACGCAACCGGAGCATTCGGCCCCTACGTGGTGACTGCGGACGAGCTGCCGGCCGGCGCCAAGGGCTTGCTGTTGCAGACGCGTGTCAACGACGTGGTCGTGCAGTCGATCAGCACGAGCGAGATGCTGCACGACGTCGCCTCCCTGATCGCCATCGCCAGCGAAGCGATGACGCTGGAGATCGGCGACGTCATCGTCACGGGCACGCCCGCGGGCGTCGGTTGGGCGCGTCAGCCGCGCCTGATCCTGCGCGACGGCGACACCTGCGAGGTCTCCATCGAAGACGTCGGCGTCCTGACGAATCGCGTCAGGGACGAGGCGACGCACTGACAGACAACTGTTCACCCGAAGAGGTGAGAGGAGACATCCGCATGAGAACTGTCGAAGTACCGGTCCTGATCGTCGGTGCCGGCCCGACCGGCCTGATGGCCACGTGCCTGCTGCGCACATACGGCATCGAGACGCTGACTGTCACCAAGTATCAAGGGACCGCCAACTCGCCGCGTGCACACATCACCAATCAGCGGACGATGGAGATTTTTCGAGACCTGGGCATCGAAGACCGAATAGTCCAGGCGGCGAATCCGTCGCATCTGATGAGCAACAACGTCTGGGCAACGAGCTTCGCCGGGACCGAACTGGCCAGGCTGCAGACGTGGGGCACGCTGCCGGAGCGAAAGACCGACTACGAGCTCGCCAGCCCGAGCGCCATGTGCAACCTGCCGCAGCATCTCATGGAGCCGATCCTCCTGGACGTTGCGCGTGAGCGCGGCGGCAGATTCCTCTTCAACACCGAACTCGTGTCGATGTCGCAGGACGGCGAGTCCGTGCAGGCGATCTGCCGCGATCGCCTCACCGGCGAGGAGTTCCAGGTCGTCTCCCGGTACGCCATCGGCTGCGACGGCGACAACAGCGTCGTGGTGAAGTCCGTGGACTTCGAGACCGAAGGCGAAGCCGGTCTGGGTGCGGCACTCAACGTGTGGCTCGAGGCGGATCTGACGAAGTACGTCGCGCACAGACCGGGCGTTCTCTACTGGATCACGCAACCGGGCAACGACTACTTCGTCGGCAGCGGGACATACATCTGCGTCGCGCCGTTCACGGAGTGGGTCATGGTCTCGATGTACGACCCCGCCGGGCCGGAACTCGACCTGAGCGAGGCGGCGCTCATCGCCCGTGCCCGAGCCACCATCGGAGATCCGGACGTCGCCATCAGGATCAAGGGGACGTCGAAGTGGACGATCAATCAGGTCGTCGCGAAGACCCTTCGAAAGGATCGCGTCCTGATCGCGGGCAATGCCGCGCATCGGCACCCGCCGACGAACGGACTCGGTGCGAACACCTGCATGCAGGACGCCTTCAATCTCGCGTGGAAACTCGCGCTGGTGATCCAGGGGAAAGCAGCCCCCGCGTTGCTGGACACGTACACGGAAGAACGCCACCCGGTCGCCAAGCAAGTCGTGGACAGGGCGATACGCTCGATGATGGACATGGCCCCCATCTCCAAGGCACTCGGCTTCGAGCCGGGACAATCGGAGGCCGCGGGCTGGGCAAGCGTGGACGAACTGTTCAGCGACTCCGACCGCGGCAGAAGCCGGCGCGCAGAACTGCAGAACGCCGTGAACCTGCAGAACTTCCAGTTCAACTGCCACGGCGTCGAGCTCGGGCAGGTCTATGTATCCGCCTCGATCGTCCCGGACGGAATCGACTCTGCCCCCGAACGTCGCGACGCGCAGCTCTACTACACGGCCACGACCAATCCCGGCGCGAGCCTTCCCCATGTCTGGCTCGACCATGCCCGCCGCAGGGTCTCGACCCTCGACCTCGTCGGAGGCGGCAGGTTCACGTTGCTGGTCGGCGTCGGCGGCGATCGTTGGCGCGAGGCCGCCCGTCATGCGGCCGAGGCCGCCGGCGTCGAGATCGATGTCGTGTCCATCGGTGGACCCAACTGCGACGCACACGACATCGATGGTCGCTGGCAACAGGTCAGGGGAACGACCGACTCGGGCTGTCTGCTCGTCAGGCCGGATCGTCACATCGCGTGGCGACAGACGAGTTGGACCCGGAGTGCCGACGATGATCTGCAGCGGGTGATGCGACAACTCCTGGCGCCGGTGCCGGCGGGCAACTCTCACTAGACGAGGAGACGACATGTCTTGGAACAATTCAGGCGAGCCGCGCTTCGGCATCCACTCGATCGATCACTTCGCGCTCGAAGTGCCATCCCTGTCCGAAGCCGCGAGGTTCTTCGGTGCGTTCGGGCTGCGCACGGACGAGTCCGCTGGCAAGGTCGAACTCAGGACGGTCGGATCGGACCACACCTGGGCACGACTCTACGAAGGGTCGCAGCGTCGGATGGCATACCTCAGCCTGAGCTGCTACGAGGAAGAGTTTCACGGGCTGTGCGAGCAGGTGCAGGCAGCCAGCGCCCGCGACGCCAGTGCGAGTCGGTATGCGGACGGATCGGGGCGCTGGTTCCTCGACCCTGACGAGAACCTGGTGCAACTCAAGGTCGGTCCCAAGACGACCCCGTCTCGCCCTTCCGCGACCGTTCATGAAAAGCGACTTCCAGGCAAGCGAGGCGTCTTGGCCCGTGGGGCAGTGAAGACGGTCCACCCCCGGCGACTCTCGCACGCAGTGATGTTCACGTCGAGCGTGGATCGATCCGTCTCGTTCTACCGGGATGTCCTGGGCATGCGACTGTCCGACCGCTCGCGCGACGCCGTCGCTTTCATGCACGGGCGCCATGGATCCGATCACCATCTTCTCGCCTTCGTCGGCAGCAGCTCGAAGGGCTGGCACCACAGCGCATGGGACGTGGCCGACGTCAACGAGGTGGGTGCAGGCGCCGAGCAGATGCGCCAGGCCGGTTACCTCGAGGGGTGGGGCACTGGACGCCACGTTCTCGGGTCCAACTTCTTCCACTACGTGCGCGACCCCTGGGGTTCCTTCGCCGAGTTCTCGGCCGAGATGGACTTCGTGCCGGTTGGTACGCAATGGCCCGCCGCGGACCATCCTCCGGAGGACTCGCTGTACCTTTGGGGCCCGAGTCTTCCCGACAACTTTGTCACCAATTCCGAGGTGCCCGACGGCAAGCCCTCGAACAAGGCACATCCATGAAGAAGGTCATCATCACCTGTGCAGTGACCGGCGCGATTCATACGCCGTCGATGTCGCCGCACCTGCCCGTCACGCCCGCGGCAATTGCCACCGCGGCGATCGATGCGGCACGGGCGGGCGCAGCGATCGTTCATCTGCACGCGCGCCACCCGGTCACCGGCCAGCCTTCTCAAGATCCCGCACTGTTCCGGCAGTTCGTGCCGCAGATCAAGGCGGAATCCGACGTCGTGATCAATCTGACGACGGGCGGTGCTCCGACGATGACCGTCGAGGAGAGGCTCCAGCCGGCGCTGCAGCTCAAACCGGAAGTCGCCTCGCTCAACATGGGTTCGATGAATTTCGGCCTCTACGAAATGCTGGGCCGGTTCAAGGAGTTCAAGCACGAGTGGGAGCGGCCCTACCTCGAGGGCAGTGACGACCGGGTCTTCAGGAACACGTTCAAGGACATCGCCTACATCCTGCAGTCCTGCAGCGAGAACGAAACGCGTTTCGAGATCGAGTGCTACGACATCGGGCATCTCTACACCGCGGCGCACTTCCTCGACCGCGGACTCGTCAAGGCACCGCTGCTCATCCAGTCCGTGTTCGGCCTTCGGGGAGGCATCGGCGCGCACGTCGAGGACCTCATGCACATGCGCCGGACGGCGGACCGGCTCTTCGGCGATCAATACGTCTGGTCAGTCCTCGGCGCGGGCCGGAGCCAGATGAGTCTGGCAACAATTGCCGCCTCGATCGGAGGAAACGTCCGCGTCGGTCTGGAGGACTCTCTCTGGGACGGACCCGGACAACTGGCGAAGTCGAACGCCGATCAGGTACACCGCATTCGAACCATCATCGAAGCGCTCTCGCTCGAGGTGGCGACACCGGAAGAGGCCCGGACCACGCTTCGGCTCAAGGGTCGAGAGAGCGTCGCGTTCTGAGTAGCGGTCCAACGTCGCTTTGCCAGAGACGAGCCGATATCTCGTGAAGTGGCCGGCCGCGCCGGCGACCCTTCTCGTTGCCCGGCGACGGCAGGCTCAGAGCCACCCTTCCGGCACCAGCGTGCCCAGGAGCCTCGCTTTGAGCCGGAGCCACAGACCCGCTTCGGGTTCTGATGTCCAGACCTTTTCATCGGCGCCTTCTCCAGTCACCCACTCGACTGCGTTCGTGGACGGATTGACACGCAGGCGATACGAGCTCGTTTCGAAGGTCATCAGCTCGAGGAAGTCCTCGGCAAGATCGGGACTGTCGATCAGCACGCCCAACTCCGTGTTGTAGCGCTCCGATCGCGCGTCGAGATTCATCGAGCCGACGAAGAGCATCCTGCGGTCGACGACGATGACCTTCGCATGCAGGCGACCGAAGGACTCGCCGAATCTGGCCAGCCGCCCTGCCCTGCGAGACAGGGTCGGACTGAGCTCATAGATGTGGACACCGAGCTCGAGCATTTCCTTGCGGTAGCGCAAGTACCCGCCATGGGCCATCGGCTCGTCGGTGGCGGCCAGCGAGTTCGTGAGCAGCTTCATCGACACGCCCGCCGCGCTCAACTTGCGCATGTACTCCATGCTTTCCTTTCCGGGCACGTAGTACGGCGAGATCACGAAGATCTCCTTGGTAGCGGCATGCATGAGATCTCCGATGAACGCACGCACGGTACCCGTCGGATCGGTCACCCGGCTGCCGGCAATCTTGCTGACGAGGTCCGCCTTGACATGGGCCTCGGCGCCGGCCAGCGTCAGGCGCCCGGACTCCAGATCGGCGGCCGCCCGCGTGTATCGCTCCAGGCGCGCGGGCACCGCGTCGTTCTGCGGTTCGATCACCGGCCGCGGCAAAGCGCCAGGCGAAGAGGTCGCCGGGTTGACGATCGATCGCAACGGATAGGCGAACTCGCTGTTCCAGTAGTCGTCGAACGTTTCGGACAGTTCGCGCACCACGCTCCCACCGCCGAGCACATCGAAGTCCACGAAGTTCGCAGTCGCGGCACGCATGAAGTAGTCGTCACCGACATTGCGACCCCCGAAGATCGCAATCGCGTTGTCCGCGATGAACAGCTTGTTGTGCATCCGGTGATTGATTCGCCGCAGGTCGGCCAGCGACTGCATCAACCTCGCCTCCAGCGAATTGCGGCCGACGCGGAAGGGATTGAAGAGGCGAACCTCCACGTTCGGTCGCTCGCTCAGCGAAACAAGGATGGCGTCGACGCCCGCCGTGTTCAGATCGTCGACGAGGAGTCGGACCCTGACGCCGCGGGCTGCCGCCTTCACCAGCGAATCCATCAGCTCGCTGCCGGTGGCATCCGGACGAATGACGAATGTCTGCACGTCGAGCGTCCGCTCGGCCAGCTTGCCGATGACAAGGCGGGTCTCGAGAGCGGTCGGTCCTACCGGAAGAAGCTGGAATCCGGATCCGAATCCGCCGTCCAGCGAAGCAGCGACAAGCTTGCCGAGCGTTGTGGACTCGTGGTCGGCAATCGCGTGAGACTCATGGACGGGTGGTCGCGGCGGAAGGCCGATCGCACATCCGGCGAGGATCAAGCAGGAGGCAAGCAGAAATGAGGCGAGCAGACCCCTACGCACTGTGACCGACGGCCTTCCTCTGGCGGGAGCGCGAGCTCGACGTTCGCCGCATGCACCCGATCAGGGACGATTCTGATCGGCGCTGTCGCGATCACGTAGCAGAACTTTTCGATCGTGTAGTTCGACGAAGTCGGCAAGCTACGAAGCAGCGGCCTGATCCAGAGACATATGGACCGGGTGTCGAACCTGGCCTGCAAATCGCGCGATGAGGAACGCCGCCGCCGGACCGGGAGGCGTGTCGGTGCGAAAGGTCGCAAAGAACCGGTAGGGTCCGCCGCGGCAGTCGGGAAGATCCAGAGCGACGAGCGCCCCGGAGCGGAGATCGTCCTTGACCAACGGCACCGGCATGAGTCCCCAGCCGATGCCCTCGCGCAGCAGCAAGTGTTTGGAGGCGAGGTCCGCGAGTCGCCAGGTCTGGGTTGCCATCACGCCCAACTCCTGACCCACGGTTCGGCGCGAGCGATCGGTCAGGACGAGCTGCACATGATCACGGCTCGCACCCGGCATGTTGGAGGCCGTTGACGCCAGCGGATGACTCGGGTGAGCGACGGGCACGAGGTCCACGCTCCCGATCTCGATGCGCTCGATCCCGTCGACGGGAGTATCGGGAGGTCCGCACACGCCGACGGTTGCGGACCTGTCGAGCATCAACTGCATGACGGCCCCCAGCGCTTCCGTGCGCAGGTGCAACTGAACCGTGGGGAACTCCTCTCGAAACGCCCTGAGCGCATCGACGACCCGCTCCGGGGGCAACATGACGTCCAGAGCCAGACTGACCTCGGCCTCGAGTCCCATGTGCAGTCCACGCACACGTGCCCGGAGGCTGTCGATGCCGGTCGCGATCCCGCGTGCCTCGGCCAGGACCGTTCGGCCTGCCTCCGTGAGCCGCGGCTTGCGCGTCGATTCTCGATCGAACAGCGACACGCCCAACTGCGCTTCCAGGTTCTGAATCGAGTAGCTGACGACGGACGTCGCCTTCGACAGCTTGCGTGCAGCCCCGGCAAAGCTTCCGACCTCTACGACGGTCGTGAACACCCGGAGCTGATCGAGGGTCGGTGTTCCTAGGTACGGCATGTCAGGTTTCTCGAAATGTCCGCTCGATTTTATGTCTGTTTCCTTGGAGTCGGCCCGGGCCTAGAGTCGGTGGAATTACCGACTCGACGACTCGACATGAGCTACTCCATCCTCGGTGCAGGCGCGATCGGCTTCGCGCTCGCGACCCAGTTCTCGCGCAAGCACGTCGACGTCCTGGTCGCCAGCACGCGAGGTCCCGCATCGCTCGCCGAAAAGCTGACGGTACTCGGCCCGTGCGTCGCGCCAGCGTCCATCTCCGAGGCGATTGGCCAGGACATCATCATCCTCGCCATCCCGTTCTCGGCCGTCGCCGAGACGGGCGCGAGACTGCCGGATTGGCGCGGTCGAGTCATCGTCGATGCGACCAACGCACTTTCATTCCCGTCGTTCAAGCGACTGGATCTCGGCGGTCGCCGATCGACGGACGTCGTGGCGGAATCGTTCCCGGGCGCCGGCATCGTCAAGGCCTTCAACACACTGCCGGCGGCAATGCTCGGCGAACCGCCGCAGACCAAGGGTGGTCGCCGCGTCATCTTCCTGTCGGGTGACGACCCGTCCGCAAACTCGAAGGTGGCGGACCTGATCGAGCGACTGGGTTACGCGGCGCTGGATCTGGGACGTCTGGCCGATGCGGCGCCGCTGCAGGAGTTCGGCGGAGCGTTGATGGTCAAGAACCTCGCGCGCGTGGAATGAGCGCCGGGCGTTGAACCGAAAAGCACGGGTCGACGCGATCATCTTCATGCCAGCGAACCGCCCGCGGAGCGCCACGCATCGATGCCGCCTGCCAGCGGCCGCACGACTTCGAATCCGCTGGCCAGCAGTTTGCGTGCAGTGACCACGGCCGACGCATCGTTCGGGCATGAACAGTAGACGACGACGAGTGCGTCGCGCGGGTGAGCTTTCGCCGCGTCGTGAAAGGACTCGCTGCCAAAATGAATCGCGCCGGAAATTCTCTCGTCCGCCCAAACGCCGGGTGAGCGCGCGTCGATGATGAGGATCCGCTCGCCCCTCTCGAGCGCTCCCGAAAGCGCCTCGACGGTGATCCGGGTCATCCGGAGTTGCTGCGCGAATCTGCGACGCTGCCACCACTTCCACGTCACGAACGCCACCAACCCGAAGACGATGAGCAGGATGCCCCATCGCCCGAACTCCTCGAAGGTCTGCACGACCTGATCGACGACATCCGCGAAGACGGCTCCGACGGCGAGGCCGACGCCGGCCCACAGTGCGGCGCCTGCGGCGTCGAAGGCAAGGAACGCGGGGCGCGGTACTTTCATGGCGCCCGCCACGGCGGTGGCGATCGACGCGAATCCGGGCACGAACTTCGCACCCAGCAGAGAAGCTGCTCCCCACCGGATGAACCAGCCCTGCATCTGGCGCACGCAACCATCGGGTGTGAGAGAGACCTTGCACAGCAGCCCGAGCACGCGGGGCCCGTACCTCCTGCCCGCCAGATACCACACCGTATCCGCCAGGACGCTCGCCAGCACGGCGGCCGCCAGGAGCGATGCAAACGCAAGCTGCCCACGGGCAGCGAGTCCGCCGGTCAGCAGCAGCACCGGATAGGCCGGGATCGGAGCACCCAGTTGCTCCACCAGCACGACGACGAACACGAGGAGCGCGCCATACTCGGAGCAGAGACGGACAAGCTGATCCATGGTGGCCTCGACGTGGGCGGCAGCATGCCGACGGAGTCTCAGTGCCTGCGGCGACGAGGCCGCAGGGACGTCACCGCGACGGCACACTCGCCTGTCATGCCGGCTCCCTCAGCCAGTTCATGAGCGTTGCGAGATCGTCTTCGGCTTGCCTATGGGCGAGCACCCGGCGACGAAACTCGTCGCTCGTCAGGGCGCGCTCTTCATGCAAGACCCTTGCGCTGTCGCGCTCGCGCAGCGTGGCCGTCACTCGCCTCTCGTCGGCCTGGAGCCTCAGGCCGAGTTGATCGAAGCTCATGATCCGACCACCGCCGACATGGCGCAGCAGACGCCCACGACAACCAGTGCCAGGACAAGCACCGGGACGATGAAGAGCGCCACGCCGTATTCGTCGTGATGCCGTTCGAGATACTTCCAGACTTTCGTCATGATCGCTCCTGAGAGTTCACCGCTTCGCGGATCGCCGCGAGCCGGTGAGATCAATGTAGGAGTCGAACGACCAACGACCAATGAAGCGGCCGGCAAAGGACCGTTGCTGCCGGAGCAAATGATCGACGGTTGGAAGGCATCGGGCGCTGCGGCGCATCGTGGTGGTCGCATCCACCTGCGCGTCGAGGCGCGCACGACTTCGGCTCGCCTCACGTCGTCGTGCGATCGGCGCTGCCTTCGGCGTCGTCCTTCAGTCGGTCGATGAACCAGCGGCCGGCCGGCCCTGGAGGAGCGTCCTTGCGATACACGGCGAACATGGCGATGGGCGGCGCGCTCGGCTGAAAGTTCTCGATCCGGATCTGCACGAGCGAACCGGACTCGATGTCCGCCTTCACCATCTCCACCGGCATGTGCCCCCACCCGAATCCGGCCTTCAGGAACGCATGCTTCGCACCGAGGTCCGCCAGGCGCCATGTCAATGGCGACAGGACCCCGAAGTTCCTCCCTTCCGACAGTGCGGTGCGATCGGTCAGCACGAGCTGTACATGCCGTTCGAGCTTGCGCGTTGCGATGACCGCCTTCGCCTTTGCGAATTCATGGTTCGGCGACACGACCGTCATCATCGGAACGTTCAGGAGCCTTTCCGAGTCGACTTCGTCCGGCACGATCGGCATCGAGCCGATGACGCCGATGCGGCAGGTTCCCTCGAGCACCGGCTGGACGACCGCGCCGAGTGCCTCGACATAGAGTCGCAGCGGCGTGTCCGGAAAGCGTTCGCGAAACGAACCCACTGCGTCCGTGAGCGCGGCCATCGGGTACATCACGTCCACCGCCACCGACAGCTCCGGTTCGAGGCCCTCGCGCAGCGTGCGTGCACGGGCCTTGAACGAATCCATCGTGTTGACCACCGTCTTGGCCTCGCTCAAGAGCGCCCGGCCCTGCTCGGTGAGTTGCGGATACCGGCCCGATCGATCGAACAGTGCGACGCCGACCTGTGCCTCGAGATTCGCGAGGGTCTGACTGACGACGGATTGCGCACGACGAATCTTGCGGCCCGCTGCAGAGAAGCTTCCTTCCTCGACAGCGGCGACGAAGGTTCTGAGCTGATCCATGGACACGCCGTCGAGCACCTATCGAGCCTCCAGATGGGTTCTATCGAAACATATAGGCTTCCGCGCACGAAGTCCAGCTTCTAACCTTCAGCCATCGTTCAAACACTGAAGGAAAGCAATGGGACACGCGAACACCGCAGCCCGAGACACAGCGGCAACATCCGCGCACGCCGTCGCAGACAGGCCAGCGCGAAAGCAAGCGGAACGGACGGTCGTGGCCAGGACCTCAGGGCGCCGGCATGGTCCCGTGACGCGTGTGGTCAGCCCCGGGGACATCGGCGAGCTGATCAAGCCGTACATCTTCCTCGACTACTTCGATTTCATTCCGCAGGGCGGGCCGATGTTCCCGATGCATCCGCATTCGGGCATCGCGACGATCACGATCCTTCTTTCGGGCGACATGCGCTACGAGGACACGACCGGCGCGGCGGGACAGTTGGCTGCCGGCAGCGTCGAGTGGATGCGCGCGGGCAACGGCGTCTATCACGACGCGGGCCCGGCCGGAGGGTCACGCTTCCAGGGCTACCAGATGTGGGTGGCGTTGTCGCCGGAACTCGAGAACGGTCCGGCCCACAGTCAATACCTGCCTGCGGCATCGGTCCCGAGCGTCGGCCCGGCCAGAGTCATTCTCGGAAGCTACGCGGGTCGCACCAGCGAGGTCGCCGCCCCGAGCGGCATGACGACGCTGCACGTGCGCCTGCGGGCCGGCGAGACCTGGACCTTCGAGCCTCCGGCGGGGCACACGGTCGCATGGGCGCACGCCTGCAGCGGCGTCCTGCGCGTCGCAGGCACGAAGCTCACCGGGGAACTGGTCGCGTTCAGCGAATCCGAAGACGCCATCGAGTTCGTCGCCCAGGACGATGCGGAGTTCATCGTCGCCTCCGCCGTCAAGCATCCGTACCCCCTGGTGACCGGCTACTACTCCGTGCACACCAGCGAGGAGGCGCTCCTCAAGGGTGAGACCGAGATCGCTCGAATTGGACAGACCCTTCGTTCTCAAGGACGCCTACGCTAGTTTTTCACCCAACCTCTGATCACTTCGTTTCCCATCACCTCAACCAACCTCGACACAAGGAAATCATCATGACATCGACCACACAGACTTCGCAAAGCATCGTTCCGCTGATCGGACGCGTCCTGATCGCGGCCATCTTTCTGTTCAGCGGCTTCGGCAAGCTGATGGACCCTGCGGGCACGCAGGGCTACATCGCCTCGGTCGGCCTTCCGTTCCCGGTCCTCGGCTACGCCGGCGCGCTGGCCCTGGAACTCGGCGCAGGCGCGCTGCTGGTCATCGGCTACCGTGCGCGCTACGCCGCGCTGGCGCTGGCCGTCTTCTCGATCGTTTCGGCGTTCATCTTCCACCACGCCCTGGGCGATCAGAACCAGCTCTTCCACTTCCTGAAGAACATCGCCATGGCCGGCGGCCTGCTCCAGATCTACGCCCTGGGTACCGGCGCGTACAGTCTGGACAACGTGACCGGTTCGCATCCGGTGCAGCGCATCGCCTCGGCGTAAGTCGCCCGTTCGCTGCCTCGCAGGCAGCGCTGACGCAAGCCGTCTCGACGCCTCCCGAAGGAGGCAGCATCGAGGCGGCTGTTTCCGTTTTGAAGAATTCTCCAGGCTCACACACAGACCCACTTCAGGCGCGCCCATGGAACGAATCGAAGATCTGAACGACATGTACTTTTTCGCGAAGATCGTGGACTACGGCGGCTACACGGCCGCGGCCAAGGCGTTGGGCGTCCCGGTGTCATCCCTGAGCAGGCGCGTGAGCTCGCTCGAAACACAACTCGGCGTGCGCCTGCTGAATCGATCGACGCGCAGCGTCTCCGTGTCGGAAGCAGGTCAAACCTTCTACAGGCATTGCGTGACGGTGGTCGGCGAATCCTTTGCCGCCAAGGAAGCGATGGACCAGACCCGCGCGGAGCCGCACGGGCTGATTCGACTCAGCTGCCCTCTTCGCCTGCTGCAATCGGACGTCTCGGAGGTGTTGGCCCTCTACATGCGGGACCATCCGCAGGTGCGGGTCTCGCTCGACGCGACCAACCGGAGCGTCGACGTCGTCGAAGAGGGTCTCGATCTCGCCCTTCGGGTGCGAGTCCCGCCGCTCTCCGATTCGGAACTCGCCATGAGAGTCCTGACCGAGACGGAGATGATCCTTGTCGGCAGTTCGTGGCTGTTCGCCAACCACCCGAGGCCCCAGAGTCTGGAAGACGTCAATCAGCTGCCGACGCTGAGCTTCGCACGCGCGGGTGATCGACATATCTGGCAGTTCCACGAACCGGACGGCCACTTCGTGAGCGTCTCCCACGTGCCCCGGCTATTGACGGACGACATGTCGACCCTGCATCGCGCGACTCTCGAAGGGTTGGGACTGTCCTACTTGCCGCGCTCGATGGTCGTGGAGGACTTGCGCGCGGGACGCCTCGAGCACGTGCTGCCTTCGCTGTCGTTGCCCCAGGTCGTCCACGCAGTCTTCCCTTCACGCCGCGGCATCGTGCCGGCCGTTCGCGGGCTGCTGGACGCATTGGCAGCGCATTTCGACCGTGACCCGGCCGGGCATCGCCGTCAGCCTCGAGAGCCCGACTCGACCGGCGCCAAGTCCTGAGGTCACGGCCTGACGCACTGTCGGTGCGCCCTACTGCGCGCGCGCCGCAGACGCGTTCGCGCTCACGACTCGCGACGACCCTTCTTCATGCGCGACCACGGACACCATGGCGCTCGCCAGCGAGGTGGCCACGACGACAGCGACGACGTATTTCGAGAGTTTCATGAGGTTCTCCGGGGGCATGGAACGACTCTAGGCGGCACCCTCCGCCCGATCCAGTACCCCTGCACGAACGCTCCGTTGCTCGTTTGCGAACAGTCGCTTTTCGCCTGCGCGAACCGATAGCGTCGCGACGCGAGAACAGGTGATCCGGGATGCGTCCGGCCGACGAGTTGCTCGATCGACGGCACCGAAGCCGCGGAGCTGCGCAGCCGATTCTTCGTGCCGGCGCAACGGACTCTTGACTCGGTGCACCTTGGTGCGCTCGCCTCGCCCCGCTAGATTTGAAGCGTCGGATCAACGAAGAACCAAGGAGATCAGATGAAGCTTCCTACCCGACCCTCATCGGCCCCAAGCCTCTTCGATACGTGAGCGCGATCAGCACCGACATTCGTCGGACCTTCCGTCGGTTTCGCCTGCTGAAGCGAATCCGCAGTCAAGGATCGGCCCGCGCTTCGGGAAGCGACGGGCTGGGCCGCGCGGTCCCCGCGTGAGCAGAATCCCGAGCCGGCCAGGCCGGCTCGCAAACCGTCGTCGACTACGCGCGGGCAGCGGCTGCGAGTTGCGCGGAGCGAAGCGCTTGCACCGCCGGAATGGCCGAGCCTCCTTTCTTCTGCCTGGGCGACACGCCGTTCTTCACGGCCACGATCTCGGCAACGATAGACACCGAGATTTCGGCGGGCGTCTTCGCAGCGATATCCAGCCCGACCGGACCGTGCAGCCGGTCGATCTCCGACGGCGACAGGTCGAACGGCGCGACCCACTCGCGCCGCTTCGTGGTGCTGCCGCGCGAGCCGAGTGCGCCGGTGTAGAAGGCCGGCGACTTCAGCGCCTCGAGCAGCACCATGTCGTCGAGCTTCGGGTCGTGCGTAACGGCCACGACCGCACCGTGCGGGTCGAGCTGCAGCTCGAGCACGAGGTCATCGGGCATCGCCTTGCCGAAGGTCGTGCCGGGGATGTCCCAGGTCAGTTTGTATTCGTCGCGCGGGCCGCAGCAGATCACCTCGAAGTCGAGCGCGAGCGCGAGCGCGAGCGCCATGCGCCACCGCGCCAATGCGACGTGAGTACCCTGCCGGTCAGCGCATGACGAAGTAGATCAGCGCGGCCAGCACGATCGCCCCTGCAACGTACCACGCCGTGCGTCGCGAATCGCTCGACGCGGGCCGACGATCGGCTCCGCCTTCAGCCGGCACCGTCGCGTCGGCCATCGCGGGATTGCGGGCCCGAAGCTGGTTTTCGAATGCCTGGAAGAAGTCCTCGGTCAGCTTGCCGGCGGTGGCATCGATCAATCGGGATCCGATCTGCGCCATCTTGCCGCCGACGGTCGCGCGGGCAAGATACGTCAGTCGCGTGGCGTCACCCTCGGGCACCAGCACCACATCGGCCGACCCTTTCCCGAAACCGGCCACTCCGCCCTGTCCGTCGAAGTTGATCGTGTAGCTGTTCGGAGCCTTGACGTTCGTCATCGCGACGTTGCCCTTGAAGCGCGCGCTGACGGGGCCGACCTTCATCGCCACGACAGCCGTCAATGAATCCGGGCCGGTCCGCTCGAGCGACTCGCAGCCGGCAATGCAAGCCTTGAGCGTGTCCGCGTCGTTGAGGGCCGCCCAGGTCGCGTCCTGTGACGCGGGAATGAGTCTTTCGCCTTTGAGTTCCATGGTGTGTTCTTTGGTGCTGGCAAACGATCTTCAGATCAGGCCGTGATACGAGCCGCCATCGACCTGAAGGTTCTGCCCCGAGATAAATCCGGCCTGCGAGCTGCACAGGTAGGCGCACGCGTCGCCGAACTCCTTCGGCGTGCCGAATCGCTTGGCCGCGATCGAGTCGGCGATTTCCGCTCTCGCAGCGTTCATCGTGATGCCCTGCTCCCGGACCATGCGCTCGGCCATGTAGCGCTGCCGATCGGTGTCGATCCTCTCCGGAAGCAGGTTGTTGATCGTCACGTTGTCGACGGCCACATCCAGCGAGAGCGACTTCGCGAACGCGGTCAACCCAGCCCGGGCGCCCGTCGACAGCGCCATCGCGGGTCTCGGTGACTTCACCATCGCCGAGGTCACGTTGACGATGCGACCGAACTTCCTCGATCGCATCCCCGGGACCAGCGCGCGAATGATCAGGGCAGGTGCCAGCATGTTCGCTTCGATCGCGACGAGCCACTGGTCGTGATGCCAGTCCTCCAGGCGCCCGGGCGGAGGTCCGGCGTTGTTGTTCACGAGGATGTCCGCATCGGGACAGGACTCGATCAGTGCGGCCCGTCCTGCTTCCGTCGTGATATCGGCACCGACGCCCCGGACCGTTGCGCCGGTCTGCTTCGCGACCGCGTCGGCAACGGCACTCGCGCGATCCGGATCCCGTCCGTTGATCCAGACGACGCAGCCCTCTCGAGCAAGCGCGGTGGCACAGGCCAGCCCCAGTCCTTGCGTCGACGCGCACACGAGTGCCTTTCGGCCGGCGATACCGAGATCCATGGAAAAACTCCTCAGGTGGTTTGCCCGCAAGCGCGGGCGTCACGCGTCAGGCTGCCTTCTGCTCAGGCTCCGGCAGGCACAAGCCCGTCTCCAGACAGACGCGTGTCGTCTCTTCGTAGTGCTTGGCCAACAAGGCGGTCGCACTCTGCACGTTCCTGGCCAACGCAGCGTCGACCAGCTTCTTGTGTTCCTTCGCAGGATCCTTGTGAACGCGTCGCTTCGCATACGCGAGTCGCCGGTAGAGCTCTGCGGCATCGTGAAGCGACTGGCGCATCTCCAGGAGCATCGGGCTCTGACACGCTCCGATGAGGGCGGCATGAAACGCCGAATGAGCTTCGACGTAGGCCTCGTTGCGCTGATCGGGAGCGTCCGGGGACTGAATCGGCGTGTTGGCCAGCCGATGGTGGGCAGCCATCAGCGTCGCTTCCCACTCGACGCCGCCCAGCTCGATGGATCGCTTCAGGGCCAGCGTCTCCACCGAAATGCGGACGAAGGTCAGGTCGTTGAGTTCGCTCGCCGTCATCGCGGTGACCGCGAAGCCTTGTTGCGGCTGCGTCTTCACCAGGCGTTCGGAGGCAAGTCGTGACAGACCCTCCCGAACGATGTTCAGGCTCACGCCGTAGTCGGTCGCCATGCCGGCCAGCTTCAGGCGTTGCCCGACCATCAACCTCCCGCTGAGGATGTCAGCGCGCATGCGCTGATAGATGTCATCGGACAAGGTTTTCGCATTGCTTGTTCGCGCCATGCGGCAAGTATACATCTTCGAAAATTCATCTGACAATCAAATTCTAGTATCTTTTTCAAAAAGTTCTTTACAGCGTTGCGGCACCTCGCAATACTGCGTGCGACGAACCGTCCGAGACGGCCGTGCACGACGCGCGCCTTTGCGCCGCGACACATGAACGAATGACCTAGATCCAAGGCAGTCCATGGGCGAGACCCCTGTCATTGAGCGCATTGCCGTGGTCGGCGGAGGCACGATCGGTGCCAGTTGGGCGGCTTTCTACCTGGCCAAGGGATTCGACGTCGTCGTCACGGACCCCGACGCGAACGTCGAGGCCGTCGTTCGCAGCGCAGTCGAGCGCGCCTGGCCCGCGCTCGAGCGTCTGGGGCACACGGTTGCGTCTGCGGCGCCCGGGCGCATGCGTTTCGAACCGGACCTGCGCAACGCACTGCACGCCGTGCAATTCGTCCAGGAGAACGGGCCCGAACGGCTGGCCCTCAAAGTCGCCCTGCTCGCCCAGATTGATGCCGCGGTCGACCCGGACGTCATCATCGCGTCCAGCACCTCGGGGCTGCTCATGAGTGACATGCAGGCGAACTGCCGCTATCCGCAGCGCTGCGTCATCGGACATCCCTTCAATCCGCCCCACCTGATCCCGCTGGTGGAAGTCGTGGGCGGCAAGCTCACGTCGTCGGAGGCGGTCACGCGGACCATGGACTTCTACCGCGCACTCGGCAAGCACCCGATCCGGCTGGCGCGAGAGATCCCGGGGCACGTCGCCAATCGGCTCCAGGCCGCCGTGTGGCGGGAAGCCATTCATCTCGTTGCCGAAGGTGTCGTCTCCGTCGCCGACCTGGACACCGCGATGACACAGGGGCCGGGCCTGCGCTGGGCACTCAACGGACCGCACCAGACGTTTCATCTGGGCGGCGGCGCCGGCGGCCTCGCGCACTTCATGGCGCACATCCTCGGGCCGATGCAGGCCTGGTGGGATGACCTGGGAGCTCCCGAGGTCGACGAAGCGTTGCAGGCACGCTTGCGTGACGGCGTGCAAGCACAAGCCGGCGGGAAGAGCGTCGCCGAACTCTCAGCGGTGAGAGACGACGCGTTGATCCGGATCATGCTGGCCCGCGAAGCGCGCACGTGCCCGTGATCGATCGAGACGATTCGTAGAGATCGCCGCCTCGGGACCCGTGCACTCGACGCACCAACCGTTCCGCATCCACCAGGTGCCCCCATGGAATTTTCATTGCCACCGGACGTGATCGCGCTGCGCGAGAGAACACGGGAGTTCATCGCCAGCCAGGTCATCCCGCTCGAGAACGACGAGCGACAGGACTCTCACGGGCCCAGCGAGGCGCTGCGCCAGGAGTTGATGGCGCGGGCCCGCGCCGCCGGCCTGTTGACGCCGCACGCCTCGATCGAGATGGGCGGCATGGGCCTGTCCCACGTCGCCAAGGCCGCCGTTTTTGAAGAGGCCGGCTACTCCTGGCTCGGTCCGACGGCACTCAACGTTCACGCGCCCGACGAGGGCAACATCCATCTGATGGAGCGAGTCGCCTCGGCAGCGCAGAAGGAACGCTGGCTGCGCGCGCAGATCCGGGACGGCACGCGCTCCTGTTTCGCGATGACCGAGCCCGCGCCGGGCAGCGGTGCCGACCCGTCCATGCTCGCCACCACCGCGGTGCGCGACGGCGACGACTACCTGATCAACGGGCTCAAGTGGTTCATCACCGGAGCAGAGGGAGCGCAGTACGCGATCGTGATGGCACGAACGGAAGACGGCGCGGCGACCATGTTCCTCACGGACATGGACCGCCCGGGCATCGTGCTCGAACGCAACATGGACACGATGGACCGTTGCTTCGCCGGCGGTCACGCGGTGCTGCGCTTCGACAACCTGCGCATTCCCGCGACGGACATCCTCGGCGAAGCCGGCAAGGGCTTTCGATACGCGCAGGTCCGCTTGGCACCCGCCCGGCTGACGCACTGCATGCGCTGGCTCGGACAGGCGCGTCGCGCTCACGAGATCGCGGTGGACCACGCCAGGCGCCGCAGTGCCTTCGGCAAGCCGTTGGCCGAGCACGAAGGTGTCGGCTTCATGCTGGCCGACAACGACATGGACCTGCACACGGCACGCCTGCACATCTGGCACACCGCGTGGTTGCTGGACCAGGGACACCCCTGCAACTTCGAGTCGAGCCGCGCCAAGGTCGTGTGCTCGGAAGCCGAATGGCGCGTGGTCGACCGTTGCGTGCAGATCCTCGGTGGCATGGGCGTGTCCATGGAGACGCCCGTGATGCGGATCTTCACCGACATGCGCGCCTTTCGCATCTACGACGGCCCGAGCGAAGTGCATCGATGGAGCATGGCTCGCAAGATCGTTCAGGCGGCGGAGAAATCCGCTTGAGCACGTCGGCAGTGAGCGCGCCGCTGGACCTGAAGGCCTTGGCGCACTATCTGCACGCGCAGGGTCTGTCGGACGGTGCCCCGATCAGCGCCGTCCCGCTGGCCGGCGGGCAATCGAACCCGACATTTCGTCTACAGGCAGGTGCTCATCGATACGTGCTCCGAAAAAGACCGGACGGCTTGCTGCTGAGCGGAGCCCACGCGGTCGACCGGGAATATCGCGTGATCAGGGCCTTGCGGGACAGCGATGTCCCCGTGCCCCGCGCGTACGCCTATTGCGACGACGACGCCGTCACCGGCACGCCGTTCTACATCATGGAGTTCCTCGACGGCCGGGTGTTCGAGGACCCGTCGTTGCCCGGCATGCAGCCGGTCGAACGCCGAGCGATCTATCGGGAGATGGCGCGCGTACTCGCCGCGCTTCACCGAGTCGACCCTGTCGCAGCGGGCCTGCAGAACTACGGCAGGCCCGGCAACTATTTCGCGCGCCAGATCGCTCGCTGGTCGCGTCAAAGCAAGACGTCCGAGGTGCCCGTCAACGATGCCATGCATCGATTGATGGACTGGCTGCCCGAGCACGTCCCGCCGGACGACCGGACAACGCTCGTGCACGGCGACTACCGGCTGGACAACCTGGTATTTCACGCGCAGGAGCCGCGGGTGATCGGCGTGCTCGACTGGGAGTTGTCCACCCTGGGTCACCCGATGTCGGACCTCGCGTACCAATGCATGAGTTGGCATATCCCGCCGGCGCTGTGGCGCGGGATCGGCGGACTGGATCTCGAAGCATCGGGCATTCCCGAAGAGCGGGAGTACATGACGCTCTACGGACGAGGCGCCGACCGCGTGGACGCGGAGCACTGGGACTTCTATCTGGCCTACAGCCTCTTCCGCATGGCCGCGATCCTCTATGGCATTGCGGCACGCGCCGCCCAAGGCAACGCGTCGGCCGCCGATGCGCAAGAGATCGGGCGACGCGCCGGACCGCTGGCGGACCTGGCCTGGCAACGGTGCAAGGCTTCGAACGGTCGGTGACGCGCGCATCGAGTCGACATTCCAAGGAGCAGCGATTCATGAAAGTCCTCAAGGGCCGGACGGCCGTGATCACCGGCGCGGCATCCGGTCTGGGCCTCGAGACGGCGCGCCTCGCTGCCGAGCGTGGCATGAACGTCGTGATGGCCGACGTGCAGGGCGACGCACTCGAAGCCGCCGCTGCGGGCGTGCGCGCGCTCGGGGCAGCGGTCTTGTCGGTGCGAACCGACGTTAGACGATCGAGCGACTTGGAAACTTTGGCCGCCGCGACGCTCGAGCGATTCGGCACTCCGAACCTCGTGTTCAACAACGCAGGGGTCATCTCGGGAGGCCTCGTCTGGGAGAGCCGCGCCGAAGACTGGGAGTGGGTGCTGGGCGTCAATCTGATGGGCGTGGTGCACGGCGTGCGTGTCTTCACGCCCTTGATGCTGCGTGCCGCTCGGTCCGATGCGTCGTTCGAAGGCCACATCGTCAACACCGCATCCATGGCGGGCCTCGTCAACCCGCCCAACATGGGCGTCTACAACGTCAGCAAGCACGCGGTGGTCTCCTTGAGCGAGACGCTCTATCAGGACCTCGCGTTGATGACCGGACAGATCTCGGCCTCGGTCCTGTGCCCGTTCTTCGTGCCGACAGCCATTCACCGCAGCGAACACAACCGGCCCGACGACGTGCGGGCGCAGGACGCGACCCCGACTCCGAGCGCCTTGATCGCGGAGGCGATGCTCGACAAGGCCGTCGCCAACGCGAAGGTGTCCGCCGCTCGAGTGGCCGAACTGGTGCTCGACGCCGTGCGTGATCGCCGCTTCTATGTCTACAGCCATCCGAACGCTCTCGGCAGCGTTCGCACGCGCCTCGAGGACGTCGTGTCGGGCCGCAACCCTTCCGACCCCTTCGCCGACAGGCCCCACCTCGGCGCGGAGTTGCGGGCCGCGCTGAACTCCGATCGATAAACGAACGCGGGGACGCGTCTGCCGCCGCGCTCAGGTCAATGCGGCAATGTTCTAAAACATTGGCAATAATCAAATTTCTCTGCTTTTTTCAAAAACTTCTTTACAGCACACGAAAGTCTCGCGATACTTCATCAACAGAGCCGCGCGCGTGTGCGTTCACCGAAGAACGACTCGCATGAATGGCCGCCAGACCTCAACCGAAGGAGACAAGATGACCCATCGCTCCCCCGATACGCGGCGCCGCAAAGTCCTGGGCGGAATCGCTGGCGGCTTGGCTCTCGGCTTGAATTCGGCCGCCGTGAAGGCCGCACCGAGCGGCAAGCCCATTCGCATCGGCAGTACGTTGTCGCTGACGGGGCCCCTCGCCCAGACGGCAGTCCTCCACAGGATCGCCGGCGAGTCGTTCGTCGACATCACGAATGCGGGCAGTGGCCTGCTGGGCCGGCCGGTCGAGTGGGTTCTGCTGGACGACCAGTCGAAGCCGGAGGTGACGCGCAGCCTCTACGAGAAGCTCGTGACCGTGGACAAGGTCGATCTCGTCATCGGACCCTACGGCACCAACTCGATCCTGGCGGCGATGGGCGTGGCTCAGCGCTACGGCAAGGTGTTCATCCAGAGCAGCATGGGCATCCCCAAGCTGGGTGGCACGTACGACATGCAGTTCCCGGCTTCGCCGTTCGGTCCCTATCCCGAGAAGGACTATCCCGCGAAGATCCTCGACTGCGTCGCGAGCCTGCCCGCGCCCCCCAAGACGGTCACCGTGCTCACCAGCAAGTTCCCGTCTGCGCAGTTCATGGCGGAGGGCATGCGCGACGTCGCCAAGCAGCGCGGCCTCCAGGTCCCTCTCTACCTCGAATACGAGTTCGGCACGCGCGACTTCGCCTCGATCGCTGCCCGCGTGAAGGACGCGAACGCGGACTTCCTGTGGGTGGGTGCGCTCGGCCTCGAAGCCAACCAGTTGCTGGAGGCGCTGAAGAAGCTCGAGTACACCCCGAAACTGCACTTCTATCTGTACCCGGCACCGGGACCCTTGCTCGCCAGCCCGGACGCGAGGAATGCCTTCTCGCACAGCTTCTTCGAGGATCACGCTCCCTTCTCGAGCCGGGTCGGGGTCGCGCAGCTCTCTCCGATGTATCGGGCACGGGCCGTCAAGGCAGGGGTGCAGTACACGCAGTTGGACAGCCAGGGCACCGGCACCTACAACAGCTTCCACCTGCTGTCGAGCGCAGTAGAGGCCACCAAGGGACTGGACGACAAGGCCATCGGCCAATGGCTCAAGAAGAGCACGGTGGACACCTTGTTCGGCCCGTTGAGCTTCAACGGGCCCTACAACCACGGCCCGGACCGAATGCTCGTGAAGCAGATCCAGAACGGCAAGTGGGTGGTCGTCTGGCCGGCCAGCGCGGCCGGAGCAAAGATCAACGTGGCCTGACATCTTCAACAAGCGCACTTGTCGACGCCATGCCCAGCTTCACCCTGCTTGCCCAGGCACTCGTGTCCGGGCTGTTGGCCGGTGGCCTCTACGGACTCCTCGGCCTCGGTCTGAGTCTCAGCTGGGGGCTGCTGCGCCTGGTCAACATCGCCTACTTCGCGCTGGCGTTCCTCGGTGCCTACGTCACTTACCAGTTCGGCAGCGTGCTGAACCTGGGCCTGTCCGTCTCGCTACTGGTCATCCTGCCGACCTTCTTCGCCTTCGGCATCGGCCTACATTGGCTCTTCAAACGATTCGGTGTCGGAGAGTTCGGTTCGCTCTTGGTCACCTTCGGTGTGGCCGTGCTCATCGAATCGCTGATCCAGTGGTTGTGGACAGCCGACTTCCGGCGCTTCGAGACACCCTACGGATCGGCCTCTTTCAAGATCGGCCCCATCTTCGTGCCGTCGCTCGAGTTGGCGGCCTTTGCCACGGCATCGGTACTCGCACTGGGCACGTGGCTGTGGCTGTCGAGAACGTACGTGGGCAAAGCACTGAGGGCCAGTGCAGAAGACCCACAGATGGCAGCGGCCTTCGGCATCAACCACCGGTCGCAGTCGTATGTCCTGTCCGGACTGTGCGCGTCCTATGCGGGCATCGCCGGCGTCTTCATCGCACTCATCTCCACGCTCGCGCCCGCCCAGATCTGGTCCTGGCTCGGCGTCGTGTTCGCGGTTGTGATCATCGGCCGACTCGGCAACCCGATCGGCGCATTGATCGCCGGCGTGGTCATCGGCGCCTGCGAGGGCCTGGCGATGGCAGTCCTGAGCCCCGCATGGGCGCCGGTCGTCTCGTTCTCGCTCCTCATCGGCATCCTGCTGTGGCAACCCAAATGGCTCTGAACACCTCGCGCGTTCGCGCCCTCGGCGGCATCGCACTGGCAGGCCTCGGCCTGGCGGCCTTGCCGCTCCTGGGGTTGCCGGCGTTCTACGACTCGTTCTTCTACGTCCTGTTCTATTGGATCTCGCTGGCCACGAGCTGGGCCATCCTGAGCGGCTATGCAGGCTATTTCAGCCTGGGGCACGCGGCGTTCCTCGGCGCGGGAATGTACACGAGCGCGACGCTGGCGACCAAGTTCGGCTGGCCGTTCCTCCTGACCATTCCTGCGGCTGCGGCCGTGGCGGCGGTGCTCGGCTGTGCCATCGGCGCGCTCGTCTTCCGCCTCCCCCGCCTTCGCGGCGAACTCTTCGCTCTGATGACGCTGGCCGTGACGTTCATCCTGGCGACAGTCATCCTGAACACACCCATCGACGGCGGCCCGGGTGTCTATCTGTCGGGGGTGCCCGTCCCCAGGATCGTCGAATCGCAGAGCGGCTCCATCTACTTGCTGGGCCTGATCACCTGCATCGGGACGTTGGTCATCGCCTGGTGCGTCTCCCACTCCCGTCTGGGGCTGGGCCTCTACGCGATCAGCGACGACGAGGACGTGGCGGAAGTCAAAGGGGTACCGACCTTCCGCTACAAGATGATCGCGTTCGCGCTCTCGTCCGGGATCGCCGGTGCAGTCGGCGGCGTGCATGCCATCTACGTCGGCTTCCTCACGGTCGGCGAGACGTTCGGCATTGCGGTGCCGCTCAGCGTCATCCTGATGAGCGTTCTCGGCGGAGCCCGCCACTGGTTCGGTCCCACGATCGGCGCCACGCTCATCACCATCGCCTTGTTCGGATTCGCGAGTTCGGGCCAGAGCATCGTCGGACGAGCCGTTGTCGCACTGATGCTGATCGCGGCCGTGCTGTGTCTTCCCGAAGGCATCGTCCCGACCTGGCTGAAGCGCCGCAGAAAGCTCGCTCTTTCCGCCGTCAGGAACGACGTCGATCCGGTTGCCGACGCGGCGCAAGGCAAGAACGCTCCTCTCGCCACCGAGACAAGAGTGCCGCAACCGTCACCGTCCGTCGTTCCGCTGCGAAGCCCGAGCGCGCAGAAGGTGGTGCTCAGCGTGGAGAACGTTCACAAGTCCTTCGGCGGACTGAAGGCCCTTCGCGGTGCGACCCTCGAAGTCTACGAGGGTGAAATTCTCGGCCTCATCGGCCCGAACGGCTGCGGCAAGACGACCTTGATCAACATGATCACGGGACACCTCTCGCTGACCAGCGGAACGGTGAAGCTCGAAGGCAAGATCGTCAGCGGACTTCCGGCCCATCTGATCGCCAGGCAAGGCATCGCCCGCACGTATCAGATCCCCAGGCCCTTCGCGCATCTGACGACCCTGCAGAACGTCGAGATGTGCGCGATGTTCGCAGAGCGTGGGACCCGGAACTCCGACGCCGAAGAAGAGGCGATGCACTGGCTGCACTTCTGCGACCTGGCGCACCGTGCCAAGGCCCTGCCCGCGGAGCTGAACCTGCGCGAGAGAAAGGTGCTCGAGCTGGCGCGGGCACTTGCAGCCCGGCCGCGAATCCTGCTGCTGGACGAGGTCATGTCGGGCCTGAATCCATCGGAGGTGGACACGGCGATAAGACTCGTCCGGCAGATCCGCGCGCAAGGCACCAGCATCGTGTTCGTCGAACACCTGATGCGCGCCGTGGTCCAGTTGTCGGACCGGGTCGCGGTGATGAACGAAGGTGCGCTGCTCACGTCGGGCAGGCCGGAGGAGGTGATGCGAGACGAGCGCGTCATGAGCATCTACTTTGGACACAGCCATGCTGCTTGAAGTTCGGGACCTTCACGTCGGGTACGGCGATGCAACCGCGGTCTGGGGCGCGTCGATCGACGTGCCGGAGAGTTCGATCGTGACGGTGATCGGCCCGAACGGTGCCGGCAAGAGCACGCTCATCAACGCCATCGCCGGCATGCTCCCGTTTCGTTCAGGCCGGCTGCTCCTGGACGGACAGGAGCTGAACAGGCTTCCCGCGCACGCCTTTTGCGAACGAGGCATTGCGCTCATCCCGGAAGGGCGTCGACTCTTCACGACGATGACCGTCGAGGAGAACCTCGACATCGGCTGCTATCGCCTGGAAGCGCGCAAGCGCCGGGACGAATCGCTCGAGGGCGTCTATTCGAGGTTTCCGGCGCTGCGGGCGAAGCGGCACCAGCCGTCGGGTCAGCTGTCGGGGGGCCAGCAGCAGATGGTGGCCATCGGGCGCGCGCTCATGGCCTGCCCGCGCGTGATGCTCTTCGACGAACCGTCGCTCGGCCTCGCCCCGTCCATCGTCAACGACATGTTCGCGGTGATCCGGGACATCCGCAGCGAAGGTGTCTCCGTGCTGCTCGTGGAACAGAACGTCCAGAAGTCCATGGAGATCGCCGACTACGCCTACGTTCTCGAACACGGGCACATCGCGGGCGCAGGCGTGCCGGCGGAGCTGCTGCGTCAACCTCACATCCAGCAGGCGTACCTGGGCATCGACGACGTCGCGCAGTCACAGGAGCATTCCCATGGCGCGAACGTATGACGTCGGCGGCAACGCAATACACGGACCAGGTCTTCCAAGGACCTCTTGGCTGATCGCGAACAACTGCGAGTCCCTCAGATGAACGAGACCACAAACTTCGGAATCGGCCAGTCGGTATCCCGCTTCGAGGACCCGAGGCTCTTGCGCGGCAAGGGCTGCTATGTGGACGACGTGAACCAGGCGAGGCAAGCATATGCCTTCGTCCTGAGGTCGCCGTATGCCCACGCCGCCATCCGATCGATCGACGTGACGGCTGCCTCGGCGGCCCCCGGTGTATTGGGCGTCTACACGGGCGAGGACCTGCTGCAGGATGGCATGGGGACCATGAAGGTCACCTTGCCCCGCAAGCGCCCGGACGGCTCCCCTGTCTTCGCGCGACCCCAACTGGGCCTGAGCGTCGGACGAGTCCGCTACGTGGGAGACCCCGTGGTGTTGATCGTCGCCGAGACTCTCCTGCAGGCCAAGGACGCCGCGGAGCTCGTCGACATCGACTACGACGCACTTCCATCCGTCACCGACACGGCGCAGTGTCTTGATCCGTCCGCACCGAGAGTATGGGACGAGAACCCCGACAACATCTCGAACGTGTTCCAGGCCGGCAACGCGGCAGAGACCGAAGCGGCATTTGCGTCGGCGGCACACGTCGTCAAGCGTCGCTACGTGATCAGCCGTGTCTATGCGCAGTACATGCAGCCTCGCGGCGTCCTTGCGATGTACGACGAGGGGGAGGAGAGGTTCACCATCTGGGCCGACGTCCAGTACCCGCACCGGGTGCGCAACGCCCTCGCGGAGAACATCTTCAAGATCCCCGAACACCGCATTCGCGTGATCGCGAACGACATCGGCGGCGGCTTCGGAACGAAAGGCTGGCAGTACCCGGAACAGCGCCTGATTCCGTGGGCGGCTCGCAAGCTGTCGCGACCGGTGAAGTGGACCTGCGAGAGGAGCGAGGCCATCCTCGCTGACGAACACGGCAGAGACAACATCAGCGATGCCGAACTGGCACTCGACGCGAGCGGGCGGATTCTCGGCATGCGGGTCAAGACCATCGCCAACGTCGGCGCGTACATCTCGTCCGATCGCAATCTCCTGGCAACGTTCGTCAACGTCCACACGCTGTCCGGCGTGTACGCGATCCCCGCCGCCCACGTCCACGTGACATGCGTCATGTCCAACAGCAGCGCCACCGCTCCTTACCGAGGAGCCGGAAGGCCGGAGTCGATCTACGTCATGGAGCGACTGCTCGACGATGCGGCGCGAGAACTCGGCATGGACCGCATCGAGTTGCGGCGCCTCAACATCATCAAGCCCACCGCGATGCCGTACCGCAATCCGTTCGGAGCGGTCTACGACTGCGGCGAATTCGGGAAGGGCATGGAACAGGCGCTGCAGTCGGCAAACTATTCAACCTTCGAAGAGCGCCGTGCCGAATCGAAGGCCCGGGGCATGCTCCGCGGCATCGGTCTGGCCAATGCGATCGAACGCGCAGCGTCTCCGAACCAACACGAGTTCGCCGAGATCCGGTTCAACCCGAGCGGCAGCGCGCTGGTCCTGTTGGGCACCAAGAATCAAGGCCAGGGACACGAGACGATGTACAAGCAGATCGTCTTCGAGCGTCTCGGACTGGACCCGAGCGAAGTGCAGTTCGTCGACGGCGACACCGATCGGGTCGCCTTCGGCATGGGCACCAACGGCTCGCGCTCGACGGTGATCGGCGGGACGGCGCTGTGGAACGCGGCCGATCGAATCATCGAAAAGGGCAAGAAGATCGCCGGCCATCTGCTGGAAGCGTCCGGCGGGGACATCGAATTCGTCAAGGGTCAATTCACCGTCGTCGGCACCGACCGGAAGATCTCCATCAAGGACGTGGCCAAGGCCGCGTTCGTTGCCCCGCGACTTCCGCCGGACTTCGAAGGAGGTCTGTACGAAACGGCGACCTTCGTCCCCTCCGCGGACACCTGGCCCAACGGCACCCATGTCTGCGAAGTCGAGATCGATCCGCAGACCGGCAAGGTGCAGGTTCTCGAGTACCTGGTTGTCGACGACGTCGGGACCGTCGTCAATCCGACAGGAGTGAAGGGCCAGATCCATGGTGGTGTGGCGCAGGGCCTCGGGCAGGCGCTGATGGAACAGGTCGCCTACGACAAGGAATCGGGGCAGTTGCTCTCGGGCAGCTTCATGGACTACGCGATGCCCCGAGCGACCGACATGCCCACCATTCACGTCGAGAGCAACCCGGTCCCCACGAAGCTCAATCCGATCGGAGCGAAAGGGGCCGGAGAGGCCGGCACCGTCGGCTCCATTCCCGCATCCGTCAATGCGATCGTGGATGCGCTCTCCCCTCTGGGAATCACGACGATCGAGATGCCCGTCACCAGCGAAAAAGTCTGGGCGGCCATTCGGTCGGCAACCAAGGCCGCAGGCGCAGGAGGCACGCGATGAATGTCCTGGAAGGACCGCGCAAGGAAATCTACAGAGTCGTTCACGGCGGCAGTTCGTACTGGGCGGAGCCGAGCGGTGACGGGCTGCGGCTTGCCGACGGGCGGATCGTCGATGCGTCGTCGGTCACCTACCTGCCCCCTTGTGAGCCGACGAAGATCCTTTGCGTCCACACGAACTTTCGCAGTCGCGTGTTCGAGTTCTCCGGCAAGTCGGAAGTGCCCGCAACGCCGACCTACTTCCAGAAGCCGGTCACCGCGCTGAATTCGCACGGCGGCGAACTCGTGCGTCCCGATGGAACGCTCTACCTGAATTACGAAGGAGAGATCGCAGCCGTCATCGGGCGACCGACCCGGAACATCCAGCCCGAGGAAGCCTGGGACCACATCCGCGGCTTCGCCGTCTCGAACGACGTCGGATTGCAGGACATGCGAGACACCGACGCAGGATCGATGTTGCGAGTCAAGGGCCAGGACGGATTCTGTCCGGTAGGACCGGCATTGGTCAGCGGCATCGACATCCGCCAATCCACGATCCGGACCTTCCGCAACGGAACGCTCGTTCAGGAAGGAACGGTGGCCGAGATGATCTTCGGCATCGACTACCTGATTGCCGATCTCGCGCGCCACATCACGCTGATGCCGGGCGACCTCGTCCTGACGGGAACACCCGCCAACTCCCGGCCGATGGACCTGGGCGACGTCATCGAGGTGGAGGTGACCGGCCTCGGGCGCCTTTCGAATCATGTCGTCAGCGCTCCGGCTCCTCGTGCCACCGTGGGGCATCAGGCAGTGGACAGCGCGGAGGCCCGCCGCGTCGCGCTCGGAAACGACGAGCGCCTCCCCGACGCGATCAGAGCAGCGCAAATTCAGATGCAGAAGGCAAGCCGGAAATGAGCACCACCACGATTTCGATCACGGTCAACGGCCAGCGCAAGACGGTGGACGTCGACAAGCGAACGCTCCTCGTCCAGTTGATCAGGGACCACCTCGGCCTGACCGGAACGCACGTCGGTTGCGACACGGCGCAATGCGGATGCTGCACCGTTCACCTCGACGGGCGCGCGGTCAAGTCCTGCTCCATGTTGGCACTCCAGGCGCAGAGCCGCTCGGTGACGACCATCGAGGGGATCGGCGATGGCAAGACGCTGCATCCGATGCAGCAGGCGTTCCAGGACTGTCACGGCCTTCAGTGCGGCTACTGCACGCCCGGCATGGTGATGTCGGGAATCCAGATCCTCAAGTTCCATCCGAACCCCACGGAACAGCAGATTCGCGAAGGACTCGACGGAAACATCTGTCGATGCACCGGCTACGAAAACATCGTGCGTTCGATCCAGCAAGCGGCCAAGTCGATGGTCGCCTGAGCGGAGCCAACCATGTACGAATTCGACTATCAATGCCCGGCGTCCGTCGCGTCCTCCGTCGGGGCCGCGGCAGGCGATGCGAAGTACCTCGCAGGCGGTCAGAGCCTCATCCAGGCCATGCGCTTGCGCCTGGCCAACGCACCGCTGTTGATCGACCTGTCCGGCGTGCCCGAACTGCGCCGTATCACCGCCACTCGCGATGCGGTGACGATCGGGGCGATGGCGCGCCATGCGGAAGTCGGCCACTCGGCGGAGGTCCGTCAGGTGATCCCGGCGCTGGCCGACCTGGCAGGAGACATCGCGGACCAGATGGTGCGCAACATGGGAACGCTGGGCGGGTCGCTGGCCAACGCCGACCCGGCCGCGTGCTACCCCGCGGCGACGCTCGGACTGGGCGCCATCATCACGACGGATCGTCGGACGATCGCCGCAGACGACTTCTTCATCGGCCTGTACGAGACAGCGCTGCAGCCCGGTGAGCTCATCGTCTCCGTGACCTTCCCGCGTGCGGACCGCGCGGGCTACGTCAAGTTTCGCCACCCGGCGTCTCGATTCGCCATCGTCGGCGCATTTGTCTCGAAGACCGGCTCGAACGTGCGGGTCGCCGTCAACGGCGCGAAGGCATCCGTCTTTCGGGCCACCGAGATCGAAGCGGCACTCGGGCGCGACTTCAGCGCGGCGGCGGCGGCTGCCGTCGAACTCGACTCGTCGGACATGGTTTCCGACATGCACGCCGGCGCCGCATACCGCGCGGCGCTCGTGAGCGTCATGGCATCACGGGCCGTCGAGAAGGCTCTCCAGTAACCCGATCTTCGCCTCGTCGAGGCAAACCCCGTCCATCCCTCAAGGACCATCATGAAACTTCTCAGATACGGACCCGCCGGCGAGGAACGCCCCGGGCTGCTCGACGCGAAGGGCAAGCTGCGTTCGCTCTGGCCGGCGATCAGCGACCTCACGCCCGACGTCATCTCTCCCGCGGGACTGAAGATCATCGCGGCGCTGGACCCGGAAAAGTTGCCGCTGGTCGAAGGCAAGCCTCGTCTCGGCGTACCCGTCGCGGGGATCCGCCAGTTCTTCGCCATCGGACTCAATTACAAGGATCACGTGGAAGAGTCGGGCCTTCCCACGCCGACGGAGCCGATGCTCTTCAACAAGGCGCTGACCAGTCTGGCCGGTCCCGACGACGACGTGCGTCTTCCGCGTGGCTCGGTCGCCGGTGATTGGGAGGTCGAACTCGCGGTGTTCATCGGCACGGAAGCGAGCAACGTCGACGAAGCGCACGCGCTGGAACACGTCGCCGGTTATGCGCTGGCCAACGACCTGTCCGAACGCGACTGGCAATCGAAGCGAGGCGGTCAGTTCGTCAAGGGAAAGAGCGCTCCGACGTTCGGACCGATCGGTCCCTACCTCGTCACCGCAGACGAGATCGCCGACCCGCAACGGATCGATCTGCGCCTCGATGTCAACGGAATCACCCGACAGAACGGCACGACGGCGAAGATGATCTTCGGCGTCCGAGAGATCGTCGCTCACGTCTCGCAAGTTCTCACGCTCCTTCCGGGCGACGTGATCGTGACGGGCACTCCAGCCGGTGTCGGGTTGGGCATGAAGCCCCCTCTGTTTCTCAGGGCCGGAGACGTCATCGACATCAGCTCGCCACAGTTGGGAACGCAGCGCCAGCGAGTCCTGGCAGCCGAGTGATCAACGCTTCGGCGCAGCCGCCCGGTCGGGGTCGAATCAATTCAACAGGCGTCGAGATCGACGCGACAGTGGAGTCGAGAGAATCATGCCAATCATCAAAGTCACCGATATAGCCTTCGTGCGGGTTCGGGTGCCCGACCTTGACCGGGCCGAGGAGTTCTTCAAGGATTTCGGTCTCGTGCGCGCGGAGCGGACCGCCAGCGCCCTGTACATGCGGGGGACCGGAAGTGCGCACCACGTTCACATCGCCGAGCTGGGTGACCCGAAGTTCCTGTCGCTCGCGTTCATTGCCGCATACCGCAAAGACCTCGATACCCTGAGCAGAGTGCCGGGCGCATCGGCCGTCGAGGAGCTGCTGGAGCCGGGTGGGGGCTATCGCGTACAACTCACCGATCCGGACGGCAACCGAGTCGAGGTTGTCCACGGGATGAGCATGGTTCCGCCAATCCCACACGATGTCCTTCCGCTCAACGACGCGAACGACGGTCTGCGGCGTGCCGGGGTTCTCTCCCGTCACACGAGGCGCGCCGCGAAAGTCCTCCGCATCGGTCATGCCGTCCTCATGACCGGCCAATCGGACGCGATGGTTCGCTGGTACAGGGAACACCTCGGCCTCCTGTGCAGTGACGAAGTCCTCGCTCCCGACAATCACCTCGCACTGTCGTTCAACCGGGTCGATCGTGGCGACGAGTACGTCGATCACCACGTGCTGCTGATCGAGGCGGGACCGAAGAAGGGGCTGAATCACGTCGCTTACGAGATTCATGACATCGACGACCTGATGCTCGGGCACGATCACCTTCGCGCCAAGGGATACGAGAGCGTCTGGGGCATCGGCAGACACGTCTACGGCGGTCAGATCTTCGACTACTGGATGGATGCCTGGGACTTCATGTACGAACACTGGACCGACACCGATCGCGTCAATGCGCGGTTCCAAGGGGTTGTCGACGGAACGATCGACAGCGCCAACGGCCCGTGGGGAGCAGCCGTCCCGGAACGGTTCTTCATGCATGCGCACGACTGACCGTGGCGAGACGCGCGGCTCAAACCCCGGGTGCCGCGAAGCTTCCCAGCGGCTAGTGGTAGGTGGGCGTTGGACCCTCGAACGACAGCCGCCCGCCGTCGACCAGCAGCGCGCCGCCCGACATGTCGCTCGACATGTCCGACCCGAGCCAAACGACCGCATCGGCGATCTCTGTTGCAATGCCGGGGTGAGGCGGTACCATCCGGGCACGACTTCGGTCGAGCGTCTCCACGTTGCTCGGGTAGTCGCGCAACCCGGCCAGATCGTGACTCCCTCGGCAAACCGTATTCACTCGGATGCCCTCGGGACCCACGACAGCCGCGAGGTGTCTTCCCATCAGAACGATGCTGTCTCGCATTGTCGAGTGAACGAAGCGGACTGCGCCGCGCACCGCGCCCGGGGCTGCCACCAGGACAATGCTGCCGCCCTTCCCCCTGGCACTCATCTGTTGGGCGGCAGCCTGAGCGCAGGACAGCGTGGCGTCGAGCGTGAGTGACAGGATTCGACCGTCACCCCATTCGGCAAGGTTCGGAACACGCAATGAAGGCGAATCGCCTGCATTCGCGACCATGAGGTCGACACCGCCGAATCGGACGGCCGTCGCCACAAGGGCTTCCACCTGTCGGTGATCGCAAACGTCGGTCCGCACGAACTGCGCAGCACCACCCAGCGACTCGATCGCGTACACAGTGGTCGGTCCGCCATCCGGCGCTTCTTCGTTGGCATCTGCGACGATGACCACGCTCGCACCGTGCCGGCTGGCCTCGATCGCGATGGCCCGGCCGATGCGGCCTGAAGCACCGGTGACGATGACGACCTTGCCCGCGAGAATGTCGCTCATGGCGAGGACGATGCCTTGTCGGACAGGCTGGCCTCAAAGCGGCATCGATGCCGACCGCTCAGCCCTTCGATTTCTTCTGAAATCTGCGACGTCCCAGTGCTCCACAAGCTTTCCGTCGACGACCTTGTAGATCTGGAATGCCTTGAAGTCGACCTTCCTGCCAGCGGCCTTCACGCCTCCGAAGTCGCGAACCTGCGTGCCGGTAGTCCGGTTCATGACTGCCACGCGATCTCCCTCGGCAACGATCTGTTCGATGGTCCAAGTGAAGTCGGGAAAGCTTGTCTTCAATCCTTTCAGATACGTTCGAAGGACCTCGATGCCCGCGGTCTGACCTTCGAGTCGATCCTCATACTCCGGGGAGATGACCTCCGAAAGGCGATCCAGTTGATTGCTGTTGAATGTGTCGAAGTACTGGCGCACGACGGCCTTGTTCGCCTCCAGCTGCGAAGGTGCTTGCTGAGCCAGCGCGGGCACGCAGAAGATCACGCCGACAGCCATCGCGCCGACAGCGGCCTTGATGTTCGCAGCGACGCGATTGCGAATGCCCATGGCGTGTTCCCCTGCTTCATGGATGCTTCATCGCCGATCGTCCAGTTGGGCTAGCGTCGCGCTGGCTTCATCCGGGTCCAACCGACGATCTGACTGCGGCGCTCGCTCGACCAGAGAGGCAGCCCCGCTCGGTGCGCACCTCCCGACACGCGAGACGTTCAGCCGGCCTTGGGTGGTGTGGCGAGCAGTTGCTGCTCCCAGACAAAGCTGGTTCCGACCACACCCATGTGTCCCACCAGCATCTCGGCCAGCATCGGGACGGTTGCCGTCCGCGCCCAGTCGCGCTGCAACTCGGAGGCGAACACCGACCAAGTGAGTGGAACGGCACCGGCTTGAATCATCCGACGGACGGCCATCTCGTGCGCCTCGAGTGAAACACCTCCCGACGCGTCGGTCACGATGTAGACCTCGTACCCCTCCCCAAGCGCCTGGATCGCCGGCATCGCGAGGCAGATCTCGGTCCAGAGCGCCGCCATCACGATCTTCTTGCGACCGGTCTTTTTCATCCAGTCGACGCACCGCGCGTCTTCCCACGTATTGATGGACGTGCGATCGATCGGCGTCTGCTCGGGAAATACATCCTGGAGCGGCTTGATGAGATAGCCGCCTTGGCGTTCGACCACCGTGGTGAATAGTGTCGGCACGCCGAAGATCTTGGCGGACTTCGCCAGCCCAACGACATTGTTGATGATCGTCTGGGTATCGTGGCTGCGCAGGCCGGCGAACTGAAACGGCTGATGATCGATCAGCATCAGGGCGCAATTGTCCGGCGTCAGCAAAGCACCCAAGCCGGCCTTCGGATTCTTCTCGTTGCTCATGTCGGTTCCTTTCGAGGTTGAACGGTTGTCGTTGCGCGGTGACTGCGACCGACGCATGCGCACAGTCTCGACCAAGGGCCTGTCTCGTCCCTGCCCCTTTGGAGAGAGAGCGTGCAGGTTGCAACGCGGTAGGCGCTTGAAAGAATGGAAACAACTCTCGAAGAGGACAGCGACAGGCCCGGGACCTGAAAACTACCTCGATAAACTGCTGTCTTAGGAGCGATGGCCACTGTCGTCGCGCGCGAGGAGCGGAGCGAGCCAAGGCGTCTCACTGGTCACTGGGCATCGGCTCCCTTGGCGAGGCGACAACACGTGAGAGACAACCGATGCATCTTCCCCGTCGTCGAGTCCTGCGCAACGCCGCGGCCGCCGCGACTCTCGCGATGCCGATGTGGGCGGCGCTGTCCGCCCAGAGCGCCGCATACACCTACAAGTATGCGAATAACGTTCCGCTGGCCCACCCGATCAACGCCCGTGCCAAGGAGATGGCCGACGCGATCCGGGCCGACACGGATGGTCGAGTCGACATCCAGATCTTTCCGAATAGTCAACTCGGCTCCGACACCGACGTGCTTGGGCAATTGCGTTTGGGCGGCGTCGAGTTCTTCAGTCTGTCCGGCCTGATCCTGTCGACGTTGGTCCCGTCCACGTCGATCAGCGGCATCGGCTTTGTGTTGATTTCCATCTAGAAGTGATCCATGACTGGGTCAGGATTGCGTGGAACTCAACACATACTCGTCTGCAATGAACAGTCGCGGCGCGGAGTCATCAATGAACTCTTACTTCGGCACGGGACGCTTGAAACCTCTGGCGTCGACTGCACAAGGCGTGGTCGTCGGAAAGCACGACGGCTCGCGTGCGACCTTGTATGTAGGCTCGCTCGACGACCCTGTCGTCTTCTATCACGAGGCCGCGCATGAGGCTCTGTTCACGACGACCATAGATGGAAGCATCCTGGCGGTGCTCTGGCACGCCATTGACAGATTGGGGATAACGGACGCGCGACTCCTCAAGGACGTGTCCGCCACGGCACGGGCGCTTATGGTGTCGTCGCGTTTCGCCCATGAGGTCGTCGCAACCTACTACGGCATCAAGATGGTGGACGACAAGCCAGGAGCTCTGGCACTTGCCAAGTTGCCCCGCAGCTACCGAACGTACTTCAAAACGGCAAGCGAGGTCATCGACCCTTGGTTCAAGAGTTCATTCCTTCAGGTCCGAGTGATTCTCGCGCTAGGCAACTTCACGTTTCGCTCACCATTCGCGCGACGATTCTTTCAAGACCATAGCAGTCGTTCACCGGACTGAGCCCGTTGCGGAGGCCCGAAGATCGCTCCCACAAGTGCCAACGTCATTCCGGGGCAGTCATCGGCCGTCCGGAAATTCGGCGGAGTGCCTTGAATTCTCTGTCACGCTCCATGAACGCCGCCAGCATGTGCGGGATCAGCGTCGGCACGTCGACCGACTGTCCCCACGCCTGCGCATGCAGATCAGCGTAGCGATCAAGCATCGCCTTCAGCTCAATGGACATCGTGATGGTCAACTTCACCGTCTCGGTCTTGGGCAACGGCCCCAGCCGCAGCTTGGTCGCGGATGTGCTCATTGCGACGATCCTCTCTGGAAGAACAACGGCTGATACGGACGCAGGATCAGGTCCTTGTTCACCATCACCCGCATCGGGAGGCCTGGCCGAATCGTCAGCGTCTGCTGGACGCTCATGTTGCGCTTGGTGATTTCCTGACCGACCTGGTTCACGGTGTCCTGTGCGCTTTGCCGAACGGCGACGGTGACACCACCGTTGCTGCCGCTGTTGTTGGGCGCGGCGAGCTCGGCACCGACCCCAAGCAGCGTCGAAAGCGCCGCACCGGCGAGGATGCGATCCCAGTGCCAGTCCACCCCGTCCTCGAGCCCGGCATAGCCGGCCGGGTCGATGCCCGGCAGCCGATCGAGTGAAATCGACGACGTGTCCGGCAGGATCAGTCGCGTCCACACCAGTAGCACGCGCCGCTGTCCAAACGACACCTGGCTGTCGTAGCGCCCGATCAAACGCGAGCCCTGCGGAATCAACAGGAAGCGGCCCGTGGCCGTGTCATAGACCGCCTCCGTCACGTTGGCGATCATCTGCCCCGGCAGATCGGAGTTGATCCCCGTCACCAGCGCTGCCGGAATGACCGTGCCCGCCATCACCTGGTACGGTGAAGCCGGCAATTGCAAGCTGGCGAGGTTGCGCGTGGCCGTGTCACCCGCGTTCGCCACGAACGCCTGCTTCTGGTCCTGTCGGTTCTGCAAGGCCGTCGGATCGGCCGTCTGCGCCGATGCAGCCGCAGGGGTCATCGGATTGAACGGCTGATTGCCTGATATCGGCTCGGCCGCAGCCGCGCTCGCGGCGACGGCCGGTGCTGCCTTCGCAGCGCTGCTGCTCCTGAAGAACACTCCCGACCTTGCGGCCTCCTCGGCGTCACGAACACCGGCCGTCTGCGCCGGATTGCCGTATGCGCCGGCGCTGGCATCGCCGTTGCGCTGCGCATGCACGATAGCCGGCCCCAGGTCGCCCGGCAACGGCTCGCCGAGTACGGGCACGGCCGGCTTCGCCGCGATCGGCATCTTGGAATAGTCCTTCGGCAACTGATCCAGGCTCTCGGCCCGCGACACCCGATCCACGTTGAACAGTTCGGTGCCGGCGTTGCGGTCGCGCTTGTGCGATTGCAGCGACCACAGCGTGGCACCCAGGACACTCGCGCCCAATGCCCCCGCGAGCACTGCCAGCATGCGCCGATTGAGCCGCGTGACCGCGCGCGGCGGCGCGCGCAACGCCAAGGTGTCGGGATCGACCTTGGGCGGCATCTGCGGGATCGCGGTCGCGCTCATGTCATTGCCTCCGCGCGACGTTCGCGACCCCGTCGGTGCGCTCGATGCGAACGACGGCAGCCTTGTCGGCACCGAGCCGCAGTTCGGCGGCGCCGAACAACCGGTCCACCACGTAGTACGGTGAACGGAACCTGTAGTTGACGAGCTGGCCATCGCCCTGCGGGCCGATCACGAACAGCGGTGGTAATTCGCCCTGCGCGATGCCGGCGGGGAACTGGATGTAGACGCGCTCGCCATCGTCGAAGGCGCGCAGCGGCTTCCATGGCGGGCTGTCGCCGTTGATGGCATAGCGGAACCTGATCTGCTCGAGCGACAAGCCGGAGTCCACCGGCGCCGCGGCCTGGGCCTGCTGCGCCTGCTTCTGCAAGGCGAGCATGCGGTCCTTCGGGTAGTCCCACGATGCCGAGGCCATCCACGCCTGCGTTGTCGAAGAGAGCTCCAGCAGGTAGGTGCGGCGGTTCGTGGTGATCACGAGGTTCGTCTTCAGCCCGATGCGCGTCGGCTTCACTAGGATGTTCACGCGCTGGCTGGCACCCGCGCCGCTGGTCGTGTCACCGACGATCCAGCGCACGGTGTCGCCGGCCGAGACCGTCACCAGTTCCTCGCCCTGCTGCAAGGCGATGACGGTGACGCGACCCGGACTCGTGTAGACCTGATACAGCGCGCCGTCTGCGTAGGGCCAGACCTGGATGGCGTTGACATAGCCTTCGCGGGTAGGCGCCACTCGCGCCTCGGCGTTGGCCCGTGCTACGCGAGTCCGCTCGTCAGGCGATTCAGCCGCCGCCTTGGTCTCGGCCGCACCCTCCAAGGACTTCAACTGCTCGGGCAGCGGCAACGGCTTCGGCACCTCGACGACTTCGACGGGCCTGGGCGGCTCCGGCAACGGCTGCGCCGCCGTCATCGTCGACACGGGTTCGTCCAGCGTGATGTCGGGCGGCGGCTTGCCGTGCGTGGCGCACCCGGCTGCGATCGTGACGGTGGCAATGAGGGTCAACGGCAAAGCGTAAATGCGGTTCAGCGGTTTCATGGCTTCTTGGCTCCTTCTGTCGCGTCGAGTTCACGGCTCCAGGACAAGCCGTTGATGTAGATGCCCAGCGGGTTCTTGCGCAGGCGCTCTTCGGTGCGTGGCGGCTGCAACACCACCGACAGCACGGCGGTCCAGCGCTCGGTGCCCGAGGGCGATCCGTTCGCGTAGTTGCGCTCGATCCAGCGGACCTGGAACGAGGAGTCGCTGGCGCGGACCACGCTGGTGACCTCCACGGCCGTCGAGCTCTGGCCGATGCGCGCGAACGGATCGTTGGTGCGCGCGTAGTCGTTCAGCGTGGCCGCACCTCTGTCGGTGGTGTAGTCGTAGGCCTCGAGCCAGTTCTGCCGCACGACGATTGGGTCGATCGACAGCGAACGAACGTCCGTCATGAAGCGCGCCAGGTGAAACGCAATCTGCGCGTCGTTCGGCTTGTACGGTGTGGCGGCTTCACCGACCGCCCTCACCTGCCCGCCGGTGGCAACCTCCACCACATACGGCGTGACGATGGACTGCGCCGAGCGCCACACAAGCCCGCCAGCCATCAGCAACGCTAGCGACAGGCAGGCGAAGGCCATCAACCGCCAGTTCTTCGCCTGCACACGGGCACTGCCGATGCGTTCGTCCCAGACCTGCCCGGCAGCCTGATACGGGGTAACGGGCTCGGTGGTGACCGAGTAGCGCACCTGGGGTCGTTTGAATCGCATGGATCGATCTCCTCAGTGGTTCGAGTCGTCGCGCAGGCTCGGGCTTGCGCCGCTGCCACCGGCGTCACCCGAGCGCAGCGTGTGCGCAGCCGTAGATGCACCGTGTGCGATGCGCTGATTGCGTTGCAGGCGTTGCGCCCAGGCGGGTGCGGACGGTGGTGCTTCGGCGGGCAAAGCATCTGCGCCAGGAGCGGCTGTTTTCGGTGCGGCTGCGTCAGCAACGAAGCTCCCCACGCGATCCTTGATCGCCTTGGCACCGGCAGCGACACGTTGCCCGACGGCGCTTGCACCAGTCTTCGCCACGTTCGCCATGCCTGCACCGGCCGCGCGAACGGGGCCACCGCCTGACGCAGCGGCACCTGCCTGGTAGGCGGACTTCGCACCGCTCGCCATGGCCGTCGCCGACCGCGCGGCGGCAGCTCCACCGCCGATGGCGGCACGCGCCGCGCCCGGCGCCATGCGCGCGCCGGCCGCCACGGCGGCACCGCCCGTCGCAATCGCAGCGCCCCCGGCAACCGCTAGTCCCGCCACTCCGAGCGAGGTCCCTGCGGCAGCACCCGCGCCAAGCTGCGGCGCGCCGGACACCAACCCGGTCGCGATACTCGGGCCGAAGATGCCCAGCCCCAACAGCGCGAGCGACGCCAGCATGATCGCCAACGCGTGGTTGATTGAGGGTTCGGTGCCGGGTGGTATGCGGAACTCCGCGAAGATCCCCGAACCGATGCCGACAATCACGGCCAGCACCAGCACCTTGATGCCCGAGGACACCACATTGCCCAGCACCCGCTCGGCCAGGAACGCCGTCTTGTTCCACAGCGCGAAGGGCACCAGCACGAAACCTGCGAGTGTGGTCAGCTTGAACTCGATCAGCGTGACGAAAAGCTGCACCGCCAGGATGAAGAAGCTGACGATCACGACGAGCCACGCGAGGCCCAACACCACGATCACGTCGAGGTTCGCGAACACCTCGGGGAAGCCCGTCAGGTCGCTGATCTGCGTCATGATCGGCTGCCCGGCGTCGACGCCGACCTGTGCGAGCCGCCCGGGCTGCAGCAGCTGTGCCTGCGTCATCGTGGAGCCGGAGGCCACGAGCCCGAGTCCAGCGAACGACCGGAACACGATGCCGGCCAGATTGTTGAAGTTCCCGATGATGAAAGCGAACGCGCCAACGTACAGCGTCTTCTTGATTAGCTTGCCGATCACGTCCTCGCCGCCCATGGCCCAGAACAACCCCGCCAGCGTCATGTCGATCACGACCAGTGTCGCGGTCAGGAACGCCACCTCGCCGCCGAGCAGGCCGAAGCCCGAATCGATGTAGCGCGAGAAGACATCGAGGAAACGGTCGATGACCGACAGGTCGTCCATGACCATCAGCCCGTCGAGGCGCCGGCGGATGAAGCAGATGCCGGAGGTGCCGGCGCCGGCACTGGTTCGTTCGCGTAGGGCGACTTGCCGGTACCCATGAAGCGCCGCCGCGTCGCCTCAGCCACCGCATTGCATTTAACCTCGCCGACCCCGCTGCGGTCGACCTTGCATTGCGCGCGCAGTTCCTTCAGGCGCTCGGGATTCGCGACCAGCGATTCGACGGTCTCGGCCGGTTCACGCCGGCTGCAGGCGACCAGCAGCGTCACGCAGCACGCGATGATCAGAAAACTCTTCACTCTCACCTCCCTCAGTTGCCGTAGAAGTTGACCGTGAACGGCGTGTACGGCGTACCGTCCCCTTGAAAGCGCCGACGCACTTCGGTGGCGCGTGCCTGCACCGCGACCTGCCGCGCCTGCTCCATGGCGGCGGCCCGGTGCTGCGTGAGCTCGAGCTGCTGCGCCTGGATCGCCTGACGCGACTGCAACGCCAGCAACTGGTTCGTCGCCTGCGTGGCCTGCAGCGCGCCCTGCGCGGATTGGCTCTGGTTCACCAGGTCGGTCAACGTCTGTTCGTCCGATGCGAAGTTCTGTACCGCCTGCGACTGGATCTGGGTCGAGGTGCGCAGTGCCTCGAGCGAGTTCGTCCAGCGTTGGGCCGCATCGAGCGCCATCTGGCTGCCGCTGGTTGCCGCGGTGTAGGTAGTCGGGTACAGCCGCGCGAACTGCGCCTGCATCTGCGACACGTTGAACGCCAGCCCCTGCCCTTGCTGAATCAGCTGGCTCGTTGTTGCCAGCGTCGAACGCAATTGAGCGAGTGAGCTGAAGTCCAGGCTCGTGAGGTTCTTCGCGTCGTTCTGCAGCATCTGCGCTTCGTTCTGCAGCGACCGGATCTGGTTGTTGATCTGCTCCAGGGCGCGGGCGGCCGTCAGAATGTTCTGGACCAGATTGGTCGGATCGACAACGACCCACTGCGCGTTTGCAGCGGGCATCGCGGTCATGAGGGCGGCAGTAGCGAGGGCAATCAGGGTCTTCTTCATGGTTGCTTCTCCAAGTCGGTGAACGGAAACGAAGGGATGAGATCGGCGGCCCAGTTCAAGCCACGATGGCGCAGCCAGGCGGCCGCGAAGTCGGACGACGAAACGGCGCTCGACACCGCGTCGATGTCACGCTGGTCTTCGGGCGTCGACGCGCCTGCAAAGGCGAGTGCCACCGACCCGAGCCCGAGATCGAAGACGCGGTTGCCGAGCCTTGACTGGTAGTAGTAGTCCCGCTTGGGCTGCGCTTGTGCGACGATCTCGATCTGCCGGCTGTTGAGTCCGAAGCCTTCGTAGATGATCCGGATCTGCGGTTCGGTCGCCTGCGGGTTGGGCAGGAAGATTCGGCTGGCGCAGCTCTCGACGATGGCCGGAGCGATGGTCGAATCCTTGATGTCCGCCAGCGACTGCGTCGCGAAGACCACCGACACGTTTTTCTTGCGCAGCGTCTTGAGCCACTGCCGGATGCGCGAGGCGAACACCGGGTCGTCGAGAAACAGCCACGCCTCGTCGAGGATCAACAAGGTCGGCGCCCCGTCGAACCGCTCCTCCAGACGGACGAACAGGTATCGCAGAACCGCGAGCACCGCCGCCTTGCTGTGCATCAGCTCTTCCATCTCGAAGGCCTGCACATCGGCAGACCCAAGGCGGTCGTGGTCGGCATCGAGCAACCTGCCATGGGCGCCGCCGAGCACATACGGCTGCAGCGTTTGACGCAACGTGTTGGATTGCATCAGCACCGACAGGCCGGTCAAGGTCCGTTGCTCGATCGGTGCGCTGGCCAGGCTGCTCAGTGCGGACCACACAGCGTCCTTCTCTGCGGGGCCCACAGCAACGCCTTCTTGAATCAGACGTCCTTCGACCCACTCGGCCGCCCAGGCGCGATAGCCTTCCTGGTTGATGCGCGCGAGCGGCTGGAATGCAATGGCGCCGTCTGCACCCAGGTCGTAGTGCTCGCCTCCGAGCCCGAGCACAGTCGCACGCATTGAGCGCCCCATGTCAAACACGAAGATGCGCGACCCCGGATAGCGCCGGAACTGCATCGCCAGGGTCGCGAGCAACACCGACTTGCCCATCCCGGTGGGTCCCACCACCAGCGTGTGCCCCACGTCGCCGATGTGTGTAACGAGTCGGAACGGCGTCGCCCCATCGGTGCGTGTCATGATCAGCGGCGGCCCGTCAAGATGCGCATCGCGCTCGGGTCCGGCCCACACCGCCGAGACCGGCATCATGTGTGCGAGGTTCAGCGTCGAGACGATGGGCTGGCGCACGTTGGCATAGGCATGGCCGGGGATGGACGACAGCCACGCATCGACCGCGTTCAAGGTCTCGGGAATCGTGACGAAGCCGCGGCCCTGGATGGTCCGCTCGACCGCGCGCAGCTTCTCGTCGGCAGCGGTCGCGTCCGTGTCCATGACAGTCACGGTCGCCGTGACGTAGCCGAAGGACACCTGATCGCCGCCCAGTTCCTGCAAGGCAGCATCGGCATCGGCCGACTTGTTCGATGCATCCGAATCGACCAGCGGGCTATCCTGCTGGAAGATCGTCTCGCGCAGCAGCGCGACGATGTTCTTGCGCTTCGCGAACCACTGGCGGCGCAAGCGCCCCAGCTCGCGCTCGGCTTCGGACTTGTCGAGGCACAGGAAGCGCGTACTCCAGCGGTACGCGAAGCCCAGGCGATTCAAGTCGTCGAGCAGACCGGGCCACGTCGACGTGGGGAAGCCGCGCACCGACATCACGCGCAAGTGCTGCGAGCCCAGCATCGGCGCAAGCCCGCCCGTCAACGGCTCGTCGACCAGCAGCGCATCGAGGTGCATCGGGACGTCGGGCGCGGCCACCGGATGCCGGCGTGTGGACACGCAGGCATGCAGATAGGTCAGCGTCTGACCATCATCGAGCCAGGCGATCTCGGGCATCACGCCTTCGAGCAGACCAAAGAAGCGCTCGGTCTCGGATACGAAGCCTTCCAGGCGTTCGCGCCAGTCGACGCCATCGACCCTCGTGTTCTCGTAGAGCAGCTTCGCGGCGCGCGCCTGCGACTCCTCCGGTGGCAGGTACGCCAGCGTCAGGTGGTAGGCGCTCTCGAAGTGACTACCGACCTCTGCGAACGCCGCCGCGCGCTCTTCGTCCACCAGCCACGACAGCGGCTCCGGAAACACCGACTCCGGGTAGTCCGCCGCCTCACGCCGCTCGGCCTCCACGAACAGCGCCCAGCCGGACCCGAACCGGCGCAGCGCGTTGTTCAATCGCGCAGAAGTTGCAACCAGTTCGCTCTGCGTTGCGCTGTCCAGGTCCGGTCCCCTGAAACGCGCCGTGCGCTGGAACGATCCGTCCTTGTTGAGGACAACACCCGGCGCGACCAGCCCGGCCCAGGGCAGCCAGTCAGCAAGCAGTGCCGGGCGCTTGCGGTATTCGGCGAGGTTCAACATCGCTTGTTGCTCCACTTCGCTTTAGACGTCGAACAGCATCGGGAACTTGATGTGCCGCGCGAAGACCTGCATGAACTGCGGGTCCAGGCGTGCTCCCCAGACAGCCAGCGAGTGCCCGACGATCCACAACGCGATGCCCGGCAGCCAAAGCTGCAGGCCGAGGCCCACCGCTGCGGCCAGCGTGCCGTTGGTGATCGCCACGGTGCGCGGCGCGCCACCCATCAGAATGGGCTCGGTCAGCGAGCGATGCAGCGGCACCTCGAAGCCTTGGGGCAGCGGCGCGGTCATGCCAGCACCGCTCCGCCGGTGAAGCTGAAGAAGGTCAGGAAGAACGACGATGCAGCGAACGCGATCGACAGGCCGAAGACGATCTGCACCAGCTTCCGGAAGCCGCCCGAGGTGTCGCCGAACGCAAGCGCAAGGCCGGTGGTGATGATGATGATCACGGCGATGATGCGCGCGACCGGCCCCTGGATCGACTCAAGCACCGATTGCAGCGGGGCTTCCCAAGGCATGTTCGAGCCGGCGGCGTGCGCGGGCACGGCGAAGGCCAGCAGCAGTACGGTGGCGATGCCAAGCAGCATGGCGGCGCGCCACTGAGGATTTGCGGAAATACGGATCTGTGTCATGACGGTTTTCCTGTGGTGGGTGTTGACGGGGACGAGATGGGTGGAAATGAATCCATCAGCTCGGGACTGAGCTGATAGCCGTGCGCATCGAAGCCGACGACGCGCACGATTTCCTGCACGCGGCGGGCATGGCCGCGGCCGGCGATGAAAACGATGACGTTGACCGCCTCGGCGATCAGCGGCCGGGGTACGGTGACAGAGACTTCCTGGATCAACTGCTCCAGCCGCGTCAGCGCGCCGTGGGCTGAGCCGGCATGCACGGTGGCGATGCCGCCGGGATGCCCGGTGCCCCAGATCTTGATCAGGTCCAGCGCTTCGCCGCCGCGCACCTCGCCGACAACGACGCGGTCGGGCCGCAGGCGCAGCGTCGAGCGCACCAGGTCGGCCATCGTGCTGACGCCGGGTTCGGTGCGCATGCACACGTGGTCATCCGAACGGCACTGCAGCTCCACCGTGTCTTCGAGGATCAGCACCCGGTCGCGCGTCTCGGCGATCTCGTCGAGCAGAGCGTTCGCGAGCGTCGTCTTGCCGGTGCTGGTGCCGCCGGCCACCACGATGTTCTGGCGGTTGCGAACGGCCTGCCGCAGAAAGCTCGCCTGGGCTTCGGTCAGGATGCCGTCGGCGACGTATCGCGCAAGCGTGATGATCTTCAGCGCGCGCTTGCGGATCGCGAACGAAGGGGCGCGCACGACAGGCGGCAGCACGCCCTGGAAGCGCTCGCCGGTCTCGGGCAGTTCGGCCGAGAGGATGGGAGCTCCTGCATGCACCTCGGCGCGCACGTGCGCAGCAACGAGTCGAATAATCCGCTCGGCAACGGCCGGTGTCAGCGTGGTGCCGGTCGGTGCACGCCCGGAGCCGAGTCGGTCCAGCCACAGCGAGCCGTCCGGATTGAGCAGAACTTCCACGACCTCCGGGTCTGCCAGTGCCGCCGCGATCTCGGGTCCCATGGCCGTGCGCAGCATGCGGATGCGGCGGTCCACTGACTCTGCACCGGCGCCCTCCGGCTCCTTGTGTCCGTCATGCGTGCGGGTCATTGAGCGACTCCGCCACCCGGTCCGGCCGCATCGCCATCGGCAGCGACAGGCGCCGGCACTTCCGGGAAGGCCTCTTCATGAACCTCTCGAACCAGGCTGCGTCCGCGCTGGAGGTGGCGCGCGAGCTGCTCGACGAACTGCGCGTAGCGGGCGCGGCCCTGGGCTCGGACCGCGTCCTGTTGGCTCTCGGGAATGGGCACTGAGACCGTCAGGAAGTAGCGCACGTAGAGCGAGACGGTCTCGATCAGGATGTTCTGGTCGCGCTCCAGCCGGTCGAACTGGCGAGAGAGCCGGTCGAGCCGCTTGCCCGTCGCTGCTTCGCGCTGGTCGGCCGCATCGGGCGAGAGGAACGACGCAAGCGCCGCAGCGATCACCGCCGACTTGGACACGCCTTTGTGCGCAGCGATCTGGTCGAGCCGCTTGGCATGGTCCGGCTCGATGAAGATGTTCAAACGGGTCCGAATGCTCATAGCGCGATCCCGTCGTCGGGGTCCAGAGCTGCTAGCCGCGCCGTCCGTTGTTGCCGCGGATCGAGATCGCGGGGCGGCTGCAGTGGCACGTCGTCCTCGTCGTCCAGCACCAGCATGTCGCCGGTGTCCGCAATGGAGGGTGCCTCGGCCGCAACATCCAGCTCCGGCTTGATCTGGTGCCCACCTTCGTCGGCGAATCCACCGTGAGCCGAGGCGTCCGGCATCTGGGGCACCACGGGCATGGCAAGGCCACTCCAGTCGTCCGCCCGCGCCGTGGGGCGATCCGCATAGGCACCCACGGTCAGCACCGGGGGTGCGATCACCCGTAGTTTGAAGTTGCGATCCTGGTAGTAGCGCAGCTTCGCCGCCTTGATCGGCGGATGACCCGAGACCATCACGACTTCTTCGTCAGGAGGAAGCTGCATGACCTCGCCAGGCGTCAGAAGTGGTCGCGCCGTCTCCTGCCTCGACACCATCAGGTGGCCGAGCCATGGGGCCAGTCGATGGCCTGCGTAATTGCGCTGGGCGCGCAGTTCGGTGGCAGTGCCGAGCGAATCCGAGATCCGCTTGGCCGTGCGTTCGTCGTTGGTGGCAAACGCGATGCGGACGTGACAGTTGTCGAGGATGGAGTGGTTCTGACCGTAGGCCTTGTCGATCTGGTTGAGCGATTGCGCGATCAGGAAGGCGCGAAGGCCGTAACCGGCCATGAAGGCCAAGGCGCTCTCGAAGAAGTCGAGCCGGCCAAGCGCTGGGAATTCGTCGAGCATCAGCAGAAGCTTGTGTCGGCGCGCGATGCCGTCCGAGCCGTCCAGCGATTCGGTCAGGCGCCGGCCGATCTGGTTGAGGATCAAGCGTATCAGCGGCTTGGTGCGGCTGATGTCCGAAGGTGGAACCACCAGGTACAGCGAGACCGGGTGCTCGGCATCGATCAGGTCCGCGATGCGCCAGTCGCATCGCGAGGTGACATCGGCGACCGTCGGATCGCGATAGAGACCGAGGAAGCTCATCGCCGTCGACAACACACCCGAGCGCTCGTTCTCACTCTTGTTGAGCACTTCGCGCGCGGCTGACGCCACCACCGGATGAGCCAGATCGCCCAAGTGTGGCGTCGCCATCATTCGATGCAGCGTGGCCTCGAACGCGCAAGCCGGGTCGGACAAGAAGTTGGCGACACCACGCAGCGTCTTGTCCTCACCGGCGTAGAGCACGTGCAGGATCGCACCGACCAGCAAAGCGTGCGAGGTCTTCTCCCAGTGGTTGCGCCGTTCCAGCGCACCCTCGGGGTCGACCAGGATGTCGGCGATGTTCTGGACGTCGCGCACCTCGTGCATGCCGCGCCGCACTTCGAGCAGCGGGTTGTAAGCGGCGGACCGCGCATCGGTCGGGTTGAACAGCAGGCAGTGCGAGAACCGCGAACGCCAGCCAGATGTGAGCTGCCAGTTCTCGCCCTTGATGTCGTGGACCACTGCCGATGCCGGCCAGGTCAGCAGCGTTGGAACGACCAGGCCGATGCCCTTGCCTGAACGCGTCGGTGCGAAGGCCATCACGTGCTCCGGGCCTTCATGACGCAGGTAGCTGCCGTCCTTGGACGGCACCCGGCCGAGGAAGACACCAGCCGGTCGGGTCAGTCCGGCTTCAGCGATCTCTTCGGGCTCAGCCCAGCGCGCGGACCCGTAGGTCGTGACGCGCTTGGCCAGCCTGGAACGCCAGACGGCCATGCCGATCGCAGCGCCCGTGGCGAGCAGCCCGCTCGATGCCGCGATGGTGCCCCCGCGCAGAAAGATGCTTGGTGCATAGGCATCGTAGAAGTACCACCACTCGAAGAGCTTCCACGGCTTATAGATCGGTACGCCATGCAGGCCAAACCACGCCGGCCCCAGCTGCGCCTGATGCCCGAGCGCCGCCGCCGTCCATTGCGTGGCGGCCCAGATGCCAGCCAAGGCCGTCGACAACACCACGATGATCTGCCCGAACAGGACGCCTGTTGGCATCAGCTGCGTCTCCACGTCGAAATTCCAGTACATGCAGGCCGATCGGCACCACTTGCACGAGTCTGGATTCGAGAGACCGCTTGGCACACCCACTGCGGCGCGGCACAGCGCAAGCTGGCGAAACGAGCTGGCTCAGGCTCTCGGCTGTGAGTGCACAAGCCCTCGGTAGCGCCACCACGAAGCGTCCCAGCGAACGACCTCCGCGTCCAAGGCCGTTTGGGCGAGAGCTACTGGCGCGCTGCTGCAGCACCGTAACGATCAGTTCATCGACTTTGCGTGAGTGAAGAAGCGCTCCAGAGCGATCGGCAGCTGTGCACGTTGCCTCTTATGCAGCAGGTAAGTAGTGATGGACGCCGCGTCGTCCCGCAGCGGCACGACGATCAGATTGGCTCGACAGAAGACATCCAAGTGCCCGACATCAATCAATCCCACTCCGATGCCGGCACCGACCTGATTCATCAGGCCGGTCAACGAACTGGCTTGGCCAGCCAAAGTCGGGGACGCCGTATGACGCTGGACGATTTCGTCGAGTTGCCGACGCAAGCCCGGCTTGTGCTTCGGGTGGTAGGCGATCATCGGATAGGCGGAGACCTCGGAAATCGTCAGCGTCGCCCGGGACGCCAGTTCATGTTCGACGTGCAGCAGCGCTGCCGCGGCATACGACCACGCGGGCTCCTGAACGATGGCCTCTTCGTGCGCAACCCCGAAGGAAATTCCCACGTCGAGCTCCTCGCCCCGCAGCGCATCGGCCAGATCCGGCGCGCGCATGTCCGTGATTTCGAGCGGTGTATGCGGCGCGACGTGGCGCCAGCGCGCCAGGCACTCCAGCAGCCGGGGCTGAGCCAGCCCATCCGCGATCCCGAGGCGCAGCGGAGCCCGATACCGCGCATCGGTCTCGCGTGCACGGCGCTTCGCCCCTTCCAATCGAATGAACAGCTCGCGGACTTCCTGCAGCAGAGTTTCTCCGGCAGGCGTCAACCGTAGAGTCCGAGGAGTCCGGGCAAACAGCAGAACGCCCAAGTCCGATTCGAGGTCGCGGATCGTGCGAGACAGCGGTGACTGGTCGACGTGAATGCGCTCAGCGGCCCTCCGAAAGCTGAGCTCCCCCGCAACGGCCACGAAGCAGCGCAGGTGTCGCAGTTCAATCATCCATCACTTGCCCGCGGCCGCCGGCTCGGCGGCCCGCTGTTCCAAGCCCCCTGCAACAGCGTCCGGTTCAGAGCGGCCGCTTCTCGCCTGATCCACCTCGCGGCCTGTCATCTGCGAGGAGCCCACTTCTGCAGCATTTCCGCAAGCTCCTCGATGCGATATGGCTTGAGGAGGATGTCGTCCACTCCGACGCCAAAGAACCCCTCGATATCCGACGGAAACGCGCTTGCCGTGAGGGCGACGATGGGTGTTCGTGGCCATCCCAGCTCCGCCTCGATCTTCCGGATTTCACTCGTCGCCTCGAAGCCGCTCATGTTCGGCATCAGGTGGTCCATGAAGACGATGTCGAACCTCTGCAACCGGAAGGCATCGACGCATTCGCGCCCGTCCTGGGCGCACACGGCCTCTACACCGAGCAGTGCCAGCACACTCTCGGCAACGGTCAACCCCGGCAAGTCATCATCGACGACGAGAACGCGAGCTGCCACCGCAGTCGACTCCACTTGCCGATTCCCGATTGCTCATGGTTATTTCCCGTTGGCGAGTCTCGTGAGACCGAGCGCAGAATAGATGGTCAGCAATAAGACAACGTCGGTTGCTGGCTATCGGCCATTCATGAACCGGTCAGCTGCGCTTCATGGGTCGAGACCTGGATGCGCCGTTGCGTGCTCAAACGCTCGCTAGCAGCGCCAGTGCCTCGCGATGCAACGCGGGCGTGGCAGCCGCGACGACACGGCCGTCGAAGTCGGCCCGCAGCGGTGCGCCCTGCCAGTCGCTGATCACGCCACCGGCACCGTGCACGACCGGCACTAGCGCCATCACGTCATAAGGCTGCAGGCCCGCCTCGACGACGAGGTCGCAGTGGCCGCTTGCCAACAGGCCGTACAGGTAGCAGTCGCCGCCGTAGCGACGCATCGCGACGGCCCCCGCCACGCGCGACCAGGCGGCAGCGTCCGGTCCTGCGAACTGCTCAGGCGAGGTGGCGAAGAGCCGAGCCTTGGACAGCTCGGTGCATCCGCTGGTGCGCGCCGGTATGTCGTGAAGGTGCGTGCCCGATGGGTCGCCGACCCAGCATTCGTCCAGCGCCGGCATGTCGATCACGCCGAGCACCGGCCGGCCTTCCTGCAGCAGCGCAATCAGCGTGCCGTACAACGGCACGCCGCAGATGAAGCTCTTGGTGCCGTCGATGGGATCGACGACCCAGGTCCAGCCCTCGGCGATGCGTCCGCCTTCTTCCTCGCCGAGCAGACCGTGCTCCGGATAGCGCTCCCGGATCGCCTGGCGCAACGCCGCCTCTACCTCGCGGTCGGCACACGTCACCGGGCTGGCATCAGCCTTCAGCGTGATGCCGAGCGGCTGTCGGAAGTGGCGGCGAGACAGCGGGCGCACGTCGTGAGCCAGTGTCAGGGCGAAGGCCCGTGCCTCGTGTAGGAATTCCATGTCGGTTGTTGTCATAGCAATCTCAGCCAAGTGGCCCAGTCGGGATGGTGGAGCACGCCGCGAGCGCGCTGGTACTTCCAAGTGCCGTACTTGCGGAAGTCGAAGTCCAGCGTCGAGAGCGACTCCTGCACCATCGCCCAAGTCGCCCACTTCAGGTCGGCCAGCGCGCGCAACACGCGCACGCGGGCATCGAACTCGCGCGTCCAGCGCCCGCAATAGGTCTCGATGAGTTCACGCTCGACGTCGTCGGTGAAGAACATCTCGCCGAACCACAGCGCGAGCTCATAGGCTCGCTCATTGTTCGAGGCGTACTCGAAGTCCACCATCATGATGGCCTCGTCAGGCCCGATCATGAAGTTCCCGGCGAGCGTGTCGTTCATGCACGGCACGAGGTCGAAGCCCGAGGCCTCCAGGGCCGCGCGCGCGTCGTCACGTTGCATCAGCATCCAGGGCAAGTCGCGCGGGCGCCACGAGCCCAGCTCGGCCACCTGGGACACGTGCTCGTCGAGCATGTCGAATACCGTTTTTGTCAGCGTCAGCGGGCCGCTGTCGTTGAAGGCGCGCAGCGCGCCCACAGCGTTCTGCCGGATGCGCGGCGTCAGGAAGTCGAGGTTGCTCGAGGTCCGCCAGCCATCGACGAAGTGGAAGATCTCGACGCCTTCCTCCGGCAGGAAGCCGACCACCGGTGCGCCGTAGCCGCAGACGTGGGCCTTGCGGCTGGCCTCGTGCGCAGCACCGCGCTCGATGAAGCGCTCGGTGCCACGGCCCGGGATCTTGACGAAGTAGTCCTGCGGCATGCCTTCGACCTCGACACGCCAGTTCGTGTTGCTGATGCCGCCGGTGACGGGCCGGTAGCGCATCGCGCGCGCGGCCCAGCCTGGCCAGAGCGCAATCACGCGCTCCAAGTTGCGTTCGTTCTCCGTTGCGGCCTCACCTACATTGCGCCACATCGTCATGCTCCCACCGTGCGCAGCCACGACTCGAAGGCCCAGCCGGTCGCGGCTTGACGGCAGCGCAGCAGCCGCCACTGCCCGTACTTGAAGAACTCGATCCCGCGTCGCGGCGAGACGCTCGCCTGAAGGCAGCCCCAGAGGCCCCACATCAGGTCGTCGCCCATGCCGTAGAGCCGCAGGCGCGCGAGCCGGCCGCGGTCGACGCGGCCGTCGAAGCGTTCGAGGGCGGCCGCCCAGTCCTCGTCGAACTCGCAAGCCTCGACCAGTGTGCTCGCCAAGTCCCACCACGGGTCGGCGTTGCCTGCGAGGTCGTAGTCGACCAACTGCACGGCCAAGTTCGGGCTGATCAGCACGTTGCCAGCGCTACCGTCGCCCTGACACAGCGTCGGCGCCACGGGGCAGGCGGCGATCGCCGCCGCCGCGGCCTCGGCCTGGCGCAGCATCCAAGGCAGGTCCGGCGGTACGCCGATGCCGCAAGCTCGCAGCGCAGCCGCCAGGGCCACAGTGCGATGCCAGGGGCCGGGCTCGGCAAGGTCGATTGCCGCCGCCTCACGGGCCCCGGGCTGGGCCGCCGCGCCCACCAGCGGACCGCCGGTGTGCAGCCGGCGCTTGGCCGCGAGTACTGCGTCGAGCACAGCCGGCATCGAGAGGTCGGTGAGTGTCGCCGAGCGCCAGGGCGTGTCCATCCAACGCTCCATGTGCACGTGCTGGCCGGGGTCGGCCGCGAGGACGTCGGGCGCGACGCCGAGCGCGGCCGCGCGCTGCTGGGCCGCAATGCTGCGCGCGCTGTTGATCCACCCGCGCAACTCAGGCGCGATGCGCTTGACCACCACCGTCGGCTGGCCGTCGCTGCCCGCCAAACGCAGTTGCTCGCGCGCGGTGGCACGGTGCATCGGCGAGGCGATGGGCAGCAAGCCGGGCAGCGGCTGAAGACCGACGAGGGTATCGGGCAGGTTGGCGAGCACGGCCTCGAGTGGGGCGTCGTCGAGGCGCTCGGGCCTGGTGGGGGCGAGACAGATCGTCATGACATCAAGGTTTGACACGGGAGCAAGGCAAGCACACGGTTGGGTTCAGGCGGGAAGGCGGCATGGGCGATGTCCTCATGCGAGCGGCGGCGGCTCGTGGCAGGCCGTCCACAGCACGTCGGCCAGCGCACGCAAGCCCAGCGCCAGATCCGCGGGCGCCGTGGTCTCGTCGGGGTGGTGGCTGATGCCGCCAATGCTCGGCACGAAGATCAGGCCGACGTCGCAGCGACCCACGAAGTTCAGCGCGTCGTGACCTGCCACGGTGTCCATCGACCGCAGTTGCTGGCCGAGCCGAGTGGCGGCGTTGCGCACCCAGCCGGTGGCTCGCTGCGACAGGGGACGCGCCGGGCGCACCTCGGCAGGCGTGGTCAGCAACTCCACTTGCGCGTGCCGCGCGGCCTCGGCCGCGATCTCCTGCAGCGCGGCGTCGGCGCGCGCCAGCGTGATCGGGTCGGGGCTGCGCAGCTCGACACTCAGCTCGGTGCGCGCAGCCACCGTGTTGGGCGAGTTGGGTTCGATCAGCAGCCGACCCACCGAGGTGTGCAGCGGCGCGCCCGGGCCGGCCAAGTCGTCGGCGAGCTGCCGCAGCGCCACGACCACCCGCGATGCGGCGAGCAGCGCGTCGCGCCGCTCCGCCATCGGCGTCGGCCCGGTATGCGCCTGCGCGCCCACGTAAACAAGCTTGTGCTTGATCGCGCCCCAGTGCCGGGTCACGACACCCAGGCGCTCGCGCGCCAAGTCGAGCACCGGGCCCTGCTCGATGTGCAGCTCCAAGTAGGCCCGGACATCGGCGGGCGGCGCGCAGTCCCCGCGGAAACCGATGCGCTCGAGTGCGTCGCCCAGTTGCACGCCCTCGTCGTCGGTGCTGGCCAGCGCCTCGGCGGCCGCGAACTTGCCCACGTGCACCGCGCTGCCGAGCATGCTGGGACGGAAGCGCGCGCCTTCCTCGTTGCACCAGTCGACCACGCAGAGGTTGGCCGCGAAGCGGACCCCGGCGCGCCTGGCCCGCATCAGCGCCTCGGCGACGCACAGCCCGGCCAGGACGCCGTACGTGCCATCAAGCTCGCCTGCGCCGGGCTGGCTGTCGAGGTGCGAGCCGCAGAGGATCCACGGGGCGTCGGGGCCGGCAAGTTCGAATCGACCGTGGACGTTGCCGACCGAATCGACTCCGGTCGTGGCGCCGGCCGCCTGCAACAGTTCGACGAGCTCGCGACGGGCAGCCCCGTCTGCCTCGCTGGCGGCCAGACGTGTGATGCCGCCGCCGGGCAGCGCGCCGTGGCGCCCGAAGCGGCGCAGCAGCTCGAACAGGCGGTCGACATCGAGATGGTGCTGGCTTGGATGGTCGAGCGCAGCGGCCGAGAGACTCGGGTCAGTCGACGACCAGGTGTACACCGCCGGCATCAAAGGCCTCCCGCAGCGGCTGCGGCGGCGCTCGGTCGGAGACCACGCACTTCACCTCGTCGAGGGCGAAGGTGCGCATGTAGGCCTGGCGCCCGAACTTGCTGTGGTCGGCCAGCAGCACCGACTGGCGTGCCTGTGCAAACAGCACCCGCCGCAGCGCCGACTCGTCCTGTGCATAGTCCATCCAGCCCTGGGCCAGTGTGCAGGCGGCGATGCCCATGAAGGCGACGTCGTAGTAGCGCTGGCGCGTGTAGTCGAGCGTATCGATACCGATCAGCGCGTTGTCGTTCGAGCGCAGCGTGCCCGGTGTCACCTCGACACGAACGTCCTTGTCGCGCAGGGCCAGCGCAATGTCCAGCGAGTTGGTGGTCACCCGCAACTGCCGCGCGGTGAGACGGCGCGCCAACGCCAGCGTGGTCGTACCGGTGTCTAGAAACACCGACATCCCGTCGCCAACCATCCGGCTCGCGAGCTGCGCGATGCGCGCCTTCTCGCGCATGTTGAACTTCTCGCGCTCGAGCAGCGGCTCTTCCTGGTCTTGCCGCGGCGTGATCGCGCCGCCGTGGATTCGACGGGCCAGACCTTGGGCTTCGAGTTCCTTCAGGTCTCGCCGGATCGTCTCGTCGGAGACCTGCAGCTTCCCCGCCAGCTCCATCACCGCCACACGGCCCTCCGCCTTCAGCATCTCGAGGATCTCGTTGTGGCGAAGGGGCATCGGCATCGGGGGCAGTCTCCCTAGCGTGGTGCACTACGGCACCCGTGACGGGCGGGGTTGCAAGGGTGGGACGGGGCCAAATCATTGTGCCACCTCTGGGTTCAGCGCCTCGGCGAGGAAGCAGCGGGCGTAGGACTGCGGCCCGCGCTGGAAGGGCTCCGGCGCACGCTCGCGGCAGCGAGCCTCGGCGCGCGGACAACGGTTGGCGAAGCCGCAGCCGACGGGCAGATCGATCGGGCTCGGCGGCTCGCCCTCCAGCAGGCACTGGCGTGCGTCGAAAGGATGCGGCTCCAGCGTCGGGATCGCCGACAGCAGCGCTCGCGAGTACGGATGCCCGGGGTCGCGGAACAGCGCCTCGTTGGATGCGAGTTCCACAACCTCGCCCAAGTACATCACCGCCACGCGGCTGCACACGCGGCGCACCATGGCCAAGTCGTGCGAAATGTAGACGTAGGTCAGGCCGTGCTGCTGGTACAGCCGCTCGAACAGCGCCAGCAGCCGCGACTGCTCGACTTGATCGAGCGAGGACAGCGTCTCATCGAGCACCATCAGCTTGGGTTCCAGCACCAGCGCCCGCGCGATGTTGATGCGCTGGCGCTGCCCGGCCGACATCGACACCGGCAACTCGTCGACCTGCCCCACCGGCAGTCCCACCTCGTGCATGACCTGCAGCACGCGTTCGCGGGCCTCGCGGCCTCGGGCGAGCCGGTGGATCGCCAGCGGCTCTCCGATGATCTCGCCGATCGTACGACCCGCCGGCAGCGCGTTGTACGGGTCCTGCAGCAACAGCTGGAACTGCGGTCGCAATGCGCGCAACTGCCGCGCCGTCAGCGTGCGCAGGTCGTGGCCATCGAACTCGATCGATCCGCTGTCGGGCGTCTCCAGCCAAGTCAGCAGTCGTGTCAGCGTGGACTTACCGCACCCCGACTCACCGACGATGCCAACGCTCTCGCCGCGCGAGACGGTGAAGCTGACATCGCGTACGGCCTGCACCTCGTGCACGCGGTTGAAGGCGGTGCGATCGCGCACCCGGTAAATCTTGCTGATGTGCTGGACGTTCAGGATCGGGTCGTCGGAACGGGCCACAGGCGCCGAGCGCGCGATCGCACTGGCGTTCGGGGTCCAGATTTCGGGGATCTTCAGCACGAGGTCGCGTGTGTAGGGCTCGGCCGGCGCGCGCACCAAGTGCCCGGGCTCGCCGCGTTCGATCACGCGGCCGGACTGCAGCACGACGAGTTCGTCGGCAACTTCCGAAGCCATCGGCAGCGAGGCCGAGACGAACACCACGCCGGTGCCGAATTGCTCGACCAGTTCGCGCAGCAGTCGCAGGATCTGGGCCGCCACCGTGACATCCAGCGGCTGAGTGATGTTGTCGGCCACCAGCAGGGCCGGGTCGGCGATGAGGGCGTCCGCGATCATCACGCGCTGCATCATCCCGCCTGAGAACTGGAACGGATACTCGAGATAGCGCTTTTGGGGCGCCGGGATGCGCACTGCAGCCAACAGCGCGAGTACCTTCTCGCGGGCTTCGGCGGCGCCCACGCGCGGCTGCACCGCGCGCAGCTTCTCGGCGATCTGGGGGCCGATGGGTACCGTGGGGTCGAGAGCGCGCGTCGGGTCGGCACCGATGTAGCCGATCGCACGGCCCTGCAGACCGGCACCGACGACCTCGCGACCCCTGTAGTGCACGTGGCCGGCGCGCACGGCGAGGCCGTCTGGCAGCCAACCGGCCAGCGCCCGCGCTAGCACAGTCTTGCCCGAGCCGCTCTCGCCGATCACGCCCAGCACGCGTCGCTCGGCGACCTGCAGGGTCACGTCATCGATCAGCGTACGCCGTGTGGCCGTGGGACCCCGGCCGGTGCCGGTGGTTTCGATGCTCAGGTGCTGCACGTCGAGCAGCATGGGCTGGTTGTGCATCTCAGAACCCCTTCAGCACGGCATTGCGGGCGCGCTCCAGTGCGGCGCCCATCAGGTTGATGCTGGTCAACGACACCAGGAGGAACGCCCCGGGCATCGTGGCGATCCACCAAGCATTGATCAGGTACTTGCGGCCGTCGGCAATGATGCTGCCGAAGCTCGGCGTGGGCGGCTGCACGCCCAGCCCCAGAAAACCCAGGATGGCCTCGAAAATCATCATCCGCGCGATGTCGAGCACAGCAACGAAGGCGATCGGCGGCAGCACCGCAGGCGCAATCATCGTCACGAGGATGCGCAGGTCAGAGGCCCCGAGAATGCGCGCGCCGCGCACCGATTCCCGCTTGGACTCGGCCAGTGCCGCCGAACGGGCAACCCGCGCGTAAAGTGGCCAGCCCGACAGGGACAGCACCAGAACGATCGCCGGCACGGTCGGCCGGGAGACGCCGAGCACGGTGATCGCGAGGATGATCATCGGGATCGAGAGTTGCGCGTCGGTCACGCGCATGATCAACGCGCCGAGCCGTCCGCCGCGGTAGCCGGCCACCAGGCCGAGCGTGCAGCCCACGCCGAACATCAGCAGCACGCTGGCCACACCGATCGCCAGCGAATAGCGCAGGCCGATCAGGCTGCGCACAAGCATGTCGCGGCCGAGCTGGTCGGTCCCCAGGGCGTGCGCCCAGCTCGCGCCGTCGCTGGGCATCGGCGGCATGAAGCGAATCGACACGGCGGCCTTCGCGGGGTCGATCCCCGAGAACCAGGGGTACAACACGGTCAGCAGCAACACGCCGACGAACACTGCCAATCCGATGCGGAACTCCGATGTGGACGCAGCCCGCGCGAGGATGCGGTGCGGCACCGAGCGATAGGCCGAGGCCGGCTCGGTCGCCGCGGTAGGCGCGGGGGCGCCGAGCGGCGCGGAGAGGATTTCGCTCATGCAGACTCCAGGCGGGGATCGATCATCGCGGCGAACAGGTCGACGACGATGTTGATCAGAACAAAGATGGCCGAGGTCAGCACGGCGATGCCCTGGATCAGCGGGAAGTCGCGCTGCAGCACCGCATTGACCGTCAGTAGACCCAGCCCCGGGTAGTCGAAGATGAACTCGACCACCAGCACGCCGCCGAGCAGGCCCGAGAGCTGGATGCCGAAGAGGTTCAGCAGCGGGACGCTCGCGTTGCGCAGTGCGTGGCGCCGCACCATCTGACCGCGGCCGATGCCGCGCACGGTACCGGCGCCGATGAAGGGCTCGTTCATCACTTGCGCCACCGATACGGTGAGCGTGCGCAGGATGAAGGGCGCCATCTCCACCGCCAGCACCAGCGCCGGCAGCACGGTGTAGACGAAGCCCTGGTAGCCGATCGACGGGATCCAGCCGAGCTTCACTGATAGCACGATCGTCAGCACGATGCCAAGCCAGAAGTTCGGCAACGACACGAACACAGAACCGGCGTAGAAGGCCAGCTTGTCGGGCCAGCGGCCGGGGTGCAGGCCGCCGGCGATGCCCAGCGGCACGCCGATCAGCAACGCGAACACGAAGGCCAGCGCGGCGAGCTGCAGCGTGAGCGGCAGCGTCTGCCCGACCAGCCCGAGCACGGAAGCGCGTTCGGCCCGCGAGGGGTCATCGAAGGTCGAGCCGCCAACCGAGGCGCCGTTGGCCGGCCGCACGAACGACTCGCCCATGTCGCCGTGCAGCAGCCGCAGCAGGTAGCGGCCGAACTGCACCGGGATTGGTCGGTTCAGGCCCATCCGCTCGCTGACCTCTTGCACCACGCTGTCGGGTGCCATGCCGCCGACCATCAGGCGCACCGGGTCACCGGGCACCACACGCAGCAGCGTGAAGATCAGCATCGAGACCAGTAGCACGATGAGCACGCCCTGGGCGAGCCGGCGTACGAGGAAGCCTAGAAAGTACATGTCAGAAATCCGTTCTGGATCACCCGGCCGCGGCGTGCCGCGGCCGGGTGGCGGCGCATCACGCGCCGGCGCGTGATGCCTTGGTGAGGTCGATCATCCCGTTCGGGTAGATGTAGAGGCCGTCGAGATCCTTCACCATCGCGTGGAGGAACACCGAGGTGAACAGCGAGTACGACGGCACCTTGCGCGCGAGCATCGGCAGCGTCTCCTGCTGCAGAATCTTCTTGCGCTCCTCGGGCGTGGCGGCGTTGCGTTCCTTGTCGAGCGTGGCATCCAGCTCCTTGTCGACGATGCCGCAGATGCGCTTGGACGAGGAGTGGAAATGGGTGCGCAGCACGAGGTCGGGCTCGGGAGAGCCGGTGCACCAGCCGCAGTCGATCATGTGGCCGGGGCCGCCGCCCGGACGGTCGTACAGGCGCTCGTTCCAGGCGGCGATCTCCATCACGTTCAACGTGACGGGGAAGCCTTGTTCCTGCAGCATTGCGGCGATCAGCTCGCCGTATTCCTTGGTCTTCGGGTAGAAGCCGACCGAGGTGATGTATTCCAGCGGCGGCAGGCCCTTGCCCTTGGGGAAGCCGGCCTCTGCGAGCAGCGCCTGGCACTTCGCCGGGTCGTACTCGGGGTAGTCGGCGACATCGGTGTAGCCGAACTTCACCGGCGAGATGTGCGCCTTCGACGGCGCGCCCGAAACACCGAGCACCTCGAGGATCTGCTTGCGGTCAATCGCATGGCAGGCTGCCTGGCGCACGCGCGGGTCGTTGAACGGGGCTTTCGAACAGCGGAACCAGAGGTACTTGTTCTCCACGGACACAGCCTTGTTGATCTTGAAGCGGGCGTCCTTCTGGATCGTCGCGACCTGCTCGGCCTCCAGCCGCTCGATCAGGTGCGCCTGGCCGCTCATCAGCGCCAACGCACGGGTCGTGGCGTCGCCGACGAAGTTGAAGTGCACGTTCTGGATCTTCGGCTTGCCAGCGAAGAAGGTCGGGCTCGCCTCCAGGATCGTGTTGTTGCCCTTCTGCTCGACGAAGCGGTACGGGCCGGTGCCGTTCGGGCGCTTGACCATGTCACCGCTCTTGATGTCCTTGGCCGACATCACCGGCAGAAACGAAGACAGGTAGTAGAACAACGCCGCGGGATAGCCGAACTCTGCGGTCTTGACCTCGAAGGCATACTTGGAGAGCACGTTGACCTTGCACTGGCCCGGGTACCACTGCGCCGGGCGATTGGGCTGCGATGCGTATTCAAACGTCGCCTTGAAGTCCTCGGCGGTCAGCGGCGTGCCATCGTGGAACTTCACGTCGTCGCGGATCTTGAAGGCGATCGTCCCTTTGTCGACGATCTTGATTTCCTTGGCCAACTCCATCTGCAACTGGTCGGGATTGCCCACTCGCATCGGCGCGCGGGTCAGGTAGCCGAAGACGTAGCCCTCGAGGTTGATCTGGGCCAAGGTCGTGTGCGACGACGTGTCCCAGTTGCCGGTCAGATTTTCCGCCGACAGGATCGTCAGCGCCGAGTTGCTCTGCGCGAAGGCGGAGTTGATCAGGAAGTCGAACTCGGGTCGCACCGCGGCGGCAGCGGCGAGCGAGGCGAGGGAGGAGTCTCGGAAGAACTGGCGACGTGTGTAGCTCATGGCAGGTCCTAGGCTGGGTGGATGGGGCGGGCGGGAGAACAGGGCGGCTCAGGCGGCGCGCAGCACGCGCTCGGCGGCGGCCGAGAACTGCAGCGCTAGGCCATCGCGGTGGCGTGCGGTCACGATTTGCAGCCCCACTGGCACGCCCTCGGGCGTGACACCGCAGGGCAGTGAGGCGGCCGGCTGGCCGGTCAGGTTGAATGGGTAGGTGAACGGGGTCCAGCGACCCCATGCGACGGGGCTGCTGTCGGGGTTCCAGTCCGCCGGGCCGTCGGCCTCAGCCGCGAAGGGCAGCACCGGCACAGTGGGCATCAGCCACACGTCCACCTCCTCGAAGCCTTGGGCCACGCGCTGGTTGAACGTGGCACGCTCTTCCAGGGCCTTCAGGTAGCGGGCGGTGGTGCCACCGCGGGCACTGTGCACGAGGCGGGCGAAGCCGGGGTCTACCAGGTCAAGCCGCCCCTGCAGTGCTTCGCCGTAGACGACGCCGCGGCCGATCACCCACAGCGTCTCGAAGATCTCGAACGGGTCCGGCCAGTCGGGCGTGCGCTCGTTCACCGACAGCTCCAGGCCGGCAGCGATGCGCTGCACGGCGGTCTGCACGACGCGCTGCACCTGCGGGTCGACCCGAGCGCCAAATAGTGCGGGCGCGTAGGCTACACGGAGCCCGACGGGCAGCGGCTGGGCGGCCAGCGCCTGATAGCTCTCTGCATCGCGCGGCAGCGATTGCGGGTCGCGCCAGTGCGCGCCACTCAGCACGTCGAAGGCCAGGGCGCTGTCTGCGGCGTTGGTCGTCATCGGGCCGACGTGCGAGAGCATCTCGGTTGCGCTCCAGGGCCACGCCGGCACGCGGCCCAGTGTGCCCTTGAGTGCGTAGATGCCGCAGAACGAGGCCGGAATGCGCACCGAGCCTCCGCCATCGCTGCCGACGGCCAGAGTTACCGCGCCGCTGGCCACAGCTGCCGCCGAGCCGCAGCTCGAGCCGCCAGCGGTCAGTGCGGGCTGCCGAGGGTTGCGCGTTACGCCATGCAGCGGGTTGGTGCTGCCGGCCTTCCAGCCAAACTCGGTGGTGGTGGTGCGGCCCACCATCACCGCGCCGGCGGCCAGCAGGCGCTCGACGACAGGCGCGGTCTCCATGGCCTGCGATTGCGCGTGCGTCCGCGAGCCGCGTGTGTTCACCTCCCCGGCGACATGGATCAGGTCCTTCACCGCGAAGGGCACGCCGTGCAGCGGCCCGAGCGGCTCGCCGCGCGCGCGCTGGGCATCACGCTCGGCCGCCACGGCCAGGGCGCCCTCGTCGTAGAGCACGGAAAACGCGTTGATGCGCGGTTGCGCGGCATGCGCGGCAGCCAGACTTGCGGCGACGGCATCGCGCGCCGACAGCGTTCCGTCGCGCAAGGCTGCAGACAGGGAAATCAGTGAACCGGATTGCAGGTCAGTGGACACGGGAGTGCTTCGGAATGCGACGCTGTGGACATTGCAAGCATCATGCCGCATAACCACAAAAGCCACATATCGGTCAAAACCCTGATATCAATCAAGATGGCATTCGCGGTGTGTGCTCCAGAGACTGAGGACGCCGCGCTCGGCGCAAAACGCTATTGGTGGAGAGATTTAGCTGGATGAAAAGCAACTGTTCTGGTGCAATGATGCTCCAGCTCGGTGCCGCCTGCCTCAAATGTGGACATCAACAAATACCACACGCAAGTGCGCGAATCTTGGGGGTCGTCCATCTAAAATGTGGATGTCCACATCCGATCTACGTTGCCGGCGCCAACATCGCCGGTCAAGGCGCGCGGGTTTCGTTCGATGTTCGTGCGGGCCCGGTACACGGCCTTCGTCCGGCACGCACAGCACCATATGCAGAGCATCCACAACCGACGACGGCGCGACGCCCAGGAGAACACTTGGACATAGGCTTTGATCTCAAATCGCTGGAGGTGTTTGTCGCCATCGTGGAGACGGGCGGCATGACCTCGGCCGGCCAGCGCCTCGGGCTCACGCAGTCGTCGGTGTCGCAGAGCCTGGCCAATCTTGAGGTGCAGTTGAAGGTGCAGTTGCTCGACCGGTCACAGCGGCCGCCGATGCTGACGCCAATCGGCCGACAGTTCCACGCGCGCGCGAACGCGCTGCTCGACACCGCACGGCAGGTCAGCCGCGACTTCCGGCGGCAGGAGCGGACCCTGCTTCGCCACGTGCGCATCGCGATGGTCGACTCCTTGGCCACCAGCGTCGGCCCCGAGCTGATCGAGGTCGTGCGCCAGCGCACCGCGCACTGGTCGCTGTTCACTGGGCGATCGGACGAGCACGCTGAGACGCTGTTGAGCCGGAAGTGCGACATCATCATCTCCGACGATGCCGTGGCGAAGCACCCGAGGCTGTACCGCCGCAGGATCATGCGCGAGCCCTTCGTGGTGGTCGTACCGAAGTCCTTCACCGGCCCGAAGGACAGCCTCAAGCCCTTGGCGGCTGCCGCCGATTTCATCCGCTACAGCCAGGGCACGCTGATCGGACGCCAGATCGAATCGCAGCTTCAGGCATGGGGCATCGTGCCGCCGCAGCGCATGCAGTTAGACAACTCGTCCGCGGTGCTTCAGATGGTCATGGCCGGCATCGGCTGGGCGATCACCACGCCGCTGTGCCTGCTGCAGGCCGATTTGCTGGACGGCGACGCGCACTGCCTCAGGATCACCGAAGGCGACCTGTACCGCGAGCTCACTCTGGTCGCGCGAGTGGATGAATTGGGCAGCCTGCCCGCGCAGCTGGCCGATGACACGATCGAGGTACTGCGCTCGCGCTACCTGCCGAAGCTGCAGCAGCGTGCACCCTGGCTGGCCAACCTCATCCAGCTCGGCGACTGATCCCTATCCCTGTGTAGACGCGCCGGGCCGACCGGGCAGCACCACGGCGGAAGACCTCCTGCATGCGTCATGCAGCCTTCACTTCACTGCTCTACCCGCACCGTCCATCACTGCAGCCGATCCACGCCATTTGCACGAATGATGTTCGTTGCCATGACCCAGGTCAAACGCGATAGTCGCGCCCAACGTGAAAGGACGCAAATGAAGACGCGCGAATTGAGCACCTCCGAACAGGCGCTGGCACTGATCGACGAACGAGGTCTGAGCCACGTGAAGGTCGGTGTATCGGACATCGACGGCATATTGCGCGGCAAGTACCTGCGCCGCGACAAGTTTCGCTCGGTGATCAACGGCGACCTTGCCTTTTGCAGTGTCGTATTTGGTTGGGACTCGAACGACCAGTTGTATGACAACGCACAGTACACCGGTTGGCACACCGCCTTTCCTGATGCGCAAGCGCGTCTTGTCGTGGACTCCTGCCGCGAACTGCCGTTGGAACAGCCCGACGGCAAGAACATGCTGTTCTTCCTGGGTGAATTCGCGGACGAAGTTACGGCACAGATCTGTCCGCGTCGGCTACTTCACCGGATGATCGCCAAGGCTGAGGCGATGGGTTTCGATCCCTACGCAGCGTTGGAATATGAATTCTTTGTGTTCGATGAGACGCCCCACTCGGTGCGCGAAAAGGGTTACCGCGACCTCAAGCCGTGGACGCCGGGCAATTTCGGCTATTCGGTCCTGCGCTCGACGGTGAACTCGGACTTCTATGCCCAGCTCGTCCGCATGTGCGAAGAGATGGACATGCCGATCGAGGGCCTGCACACCGAAACGGGCCCCGGCGTGCTCGAAGCGGCCCTGGCGGTCGACCGGGTCGCCGCAGCGGCCGACAAGGCCATCCTGTTCAAGACATTTACGAAGGCGCTCGCCCAGAAGAACAACCTCATGGCGACCTTCATGGCGAAGTGGTCGCAGGACTTTCCGGGACAAAGCGGTCACATCCACCTGTCCCTGAAGGACAAGGGCACCGGGCGCTCGTCGTTCTACGATGCGGACGCCAAGTACCACATGAGCACGACCCAGGCCCAGTTCATGGCCGGCGTTCAGCGCTACCTGCCCGAGTTCTTCGCCATGTTCGCGCCCACCGTCAACAGCTACTCGCGTCTGGTGCCGGGCTACTGGGCGCCGCTGGACGCCACCTGGGGGGTCGAGAACCGCACAACGGCCCTGCGTCTGATTCCCGGCAGCGAGAAGTCCCAGCGCATCGAGGTGCGCATCGGGTCGGCCGACGCGAACCCCTATATTGCGCTGGCCGGCGCCCTGGGCGCGGGCCTGCTGGGCATCGAGCAGAAGCTGCAACCCACACCGATGGTGGAGGGCAACGCCTACGCCCAGACCTTCCCCGACGAATTGCGATTCCCCAGCACGCTGTGGGACGCTGCCCAGCGCTTCAAGTCCTCCAAGGCCGCGCGTTCGCTCTTCGGCGACGCATTCGTCGACCATTTCGCCGCCACGAGGGAATGGGAGGAACGCCAGTTCCGCCGCCATGTGACCGATTGGGAGCTGGCGCGCTATTTCGAAATCATCTGACCCAACGGCTTATCCATGACACAGCAAATCACCATCAGCCCGATCGATGGGCGCGAGATCGTCCACCGCGACCTGGCCACGTCCGAACAGTTGGCCTCCATCCTTGCCCGCTCCAAGGCCGCATCCGCCGCCTGGCGCGCGACGCGACTGGAGGACCGATGTGCGGTCATTCGCCGCGGCGTCGAACGGCTGGTCGAGCTCAAGTCCTCCGTCGCCGAAGAGCTGACCCTGCAGATGGGCCGGCCCTTGCGCTACACGCCCGGCGAGGTGGACGGCTTCGCCGCACGTGCTCGGCACATGATCGAGATCGCGCCCGAGGCGCTGAGCCCGGTCAGGCCCCAATCGATCGAGGGCTTCACGCGCCACATTGCGCGTGAGCCCTGGGGCACCGTGCTGGTCATCGCGCCCTGGAACTATCCGCTGCTCACGGCCGTGAATGCGGTCGTCCCGGCCCTGGTGGCAGGCAACACCGTGATCTTGAAGCACTCGGCACAGACGCCGCTGGCGGCCGAGCGCATGGTCGAGGCATTTGTCCAGGCTGGCGTTCCAGCCGACGCGTTCCAGTTTGTGCATTGCGACCACGATGCCACTCAGGCCCTGATCGCTTCCCCCCAGGTGGACTACGTCTGCTTTACCGGTTCTGTGGCCGGTGGCGCCGCTGTCGAAAGGGCAGCGGCCGGCCGCTTCATCGGCGTGGGCCTCGAACTCGGCAGCAACGATCCGGCCTACGTGCGCGCCGATGCGGATCTGACTCATTCGGTGGAGTCGATCGTCGACGGCGCATTCTTCAACAGCGGCCAGAGCTGCTGTGGCGTCCAGCGCGTCTACGTCGACCGCTCGCGCTACAACGACTTCATCGAAGCGGCCATCGTCCTGACGAACCAGTACGTGCTAGGGGATCCGATGAAGGCCGACACCACGCTGGGGCCGCTGGTGCGTCCTGCGGCCGCGGACTCGGTCCGCGAGGTCATCGCCGAGGCTGTGGGTCGCGGCGCCAAGACGCTGATCAATCCGCTGCGCTTCGGGCTCGACCGGCCGGGCTCGGCGTACATGGCGCCGCAGATCCTCATCGGGGTCGACCATTCGATGCGGCTAATGTCGGACGAGTGCTTCGGGCCAGTGTTCGGCGTGATGCCGGTCGACGGCGACGAGAGCGCCGTCCGCCTGATGAACGACAGCCCCTACGGTCTGACCGCGGCGCTTTTCACGCGCGACGCACAGGTGGCCGCTGCGCTGGGCGAGCAACTCCAGACCGGCACGGTTTTCATGAACCGCTGCGACTACCTGGACCCCGCGCTGGCATGGACAGGCGTCAAGAACACGGGTCGCGGCGCGACGCTGTCGGTGCTCGGCTACGAGCACCTGACGCGACCCAAGTCCTATCACCTCAAGCATCTGTGAGGCACACCGTGAACGATCTTGCCCGGTACACCACCAACTGGAACTACCCGACCGCGGTGAAGTGCGGTGTCGGACGCATTGCCGAACTCTCCAAATGGTGCGAGTCGCTCGGCATGAAACACCCGCTGCTGATCACGGACCCGGGTCTGGCCGATCTGGCGATGACGCGCGACGCGGCCAAGGCCTGCGGCGCAGCGATCTTCAGCCGGATCAAAAGCAATCCGACAGGACAGAACGTCGAAGACGGCGTCGCGGCTTTCAAGGTGGGGCGACACGACGGCGTCGTCGCATTTGGCGGCGGTTCAGCGCTCGATGCCGCCAAGGCGGTGGCGCTGATGGCCGGTCAGACGCGACCGCTATGGGACTTCGAGGACGTCGGGGACAACTACCTGCGCGTTGATGTCAACGGCATGGCTCCGGTGGTGGCAGTGCCCACGACCGCGGGCACCGGCTCGGAAGTCGGCCGCGCCTCGGTGATCACTGACGAAGCGGAGAAGGTCAAGCGCATCATCTTCCACGCCCGCATGCTGCCGTCGGTCGTCCTCCTTGACGCGGCGCTCACGACGGGACTGCCGGCCAAGCTGACGGCCGCGACTGGGATGGACGCGTTGTCGCACAACCTGGAGGCCTACTGCGCGCCGGGCTTCCACCCCATGGCCGCGGGCATCGCGCTGGAAGGCATGCGCATGGTCCGCGAGTGGCTGCCTCGCGCAGTGATTGACGGCAGCGATCTGGCCGCCCGCTCCGAAATGCTGGTCGCCTCGGCGATGGGTGCGACTGCATTCCAGCGTGGCCTTGGCGCGATGCACGCCCTCGCGCATCCGCTCGGGGCGCTGTACGACGCCCACCATGGCATGCTCAATGCCATCCTGATGCCTTATGTGCTGCAGGCCAACCGCTCCGCGATCGAGACTCGCATCGAGGCGGCTGCACAGTACCTTCATCTGCCGCGGCCTTCGTTCTCGTCATTCCTCGACTGGATCGTTGGGCTGCGAGAGGACATCGGCATTCCGCACACGCTCGCGGCGATCGGTATCGACGATTCCAGCGCAGAGCGCGTTGCCGAGATGGCCGTGGCCGATCCTTCTCACGGCGGCAATCCGATCGCCTTTACCGCAGCGCAGTACCGCGACATCTTCACCGCTGCGGTCGAAGGAGCTCTGTGAGCCTGCGGGTCGGCGTCGCCGGCGTCCAGCACGAGACCAACACGTTCGCCGAGAGCCGCGCGGACTTCCGCGAATTCGTGCAGGCCGATGCGTGGCCGGGCCTGTCATGGCACGCCGACCTGCCGGGAGCGGTGATGGGCATGAACGTGCCGGCTGCCGGCATGTTCGACGCCCTGCAGAACTCACCGTACGAGGCGGTGCCACTGCTGTGGGCGAGTGCCGGGCCCAGCGGACCGGTCACCAAGGACGCTTTCGAAGCGTTGTGGTGGTTGTTCGAGCGCGCTCTGCGCGACAGCGGCCCGCTCGACGCGCTACTCCTCGAGTTGCATGGCGCGATGGTCACCGAGCACCTGTCATCGGGCGACAGCGAGTGGCTTCAACGCACTCGTGCGCTGGTGGGACCGAAGCTGCCGATCGTCGCGGTATTGGATTTCCACGCCAACCTGACGCAGAACCTGGTGGACCTGTGCGACATGGTCCTCGTGTACCGGACCTATCCACACGTGGATGCCGCCGCGTGCGGCCGTCTGGCGGTAGAGATGCTGGCACCGCTGCTGCAGGGTCATCGTCCCGTGCGCGCCCTCCGACAGGCGCCGTTCCTGATTCCCCTGCCCTGGCAAAGCACGCTGGCGCAACCGATGGCCGGACTGATGGCCGCGGCGCAGGCACCCAGCGACGGCGTATGGCACATCAGCCTGGCCGCAGGCTTTCCGATGGCCGACGTGCCGGATAGCGCACCGGCTGTCGTGGCACACGCCGACACACAGGCGCAGGCCGACGCCGCCGCCGAACGCATGCTGCGGGCGCTGATCGAAGCACGCAGCGGCTTCGGTGGCCGTCTGTGGTCACCGGAAGACGCGGCGCGTCACGCGTGCGCCCACGGTCGCTGCGGCGCACCGGTCGTGCTGGCTGACACGCAGGACAATCCCGGCGGCGGCGGCGCAGGCGATACGACGGGTGTGCTGCACGCGCTGTTGCAGGCAGATGCGAAGGACGCCTGCGTCGGCATTCTGTTCGACCCGGAGTTTGCCGCCGCGGCACACGCCGTCGGCGTCGGTGCTTCGCTTGAGATGCCGCTGGGCGGCAAGCGTCCGGGCCTTTCGGCACCCCCCGTACCCGGCCCCTGGTCCGTGGAGTCGCTAGGCGACGGCCGCTTTCTCGCGACTGGACCGTTCTACGCCGGATCGCGCATGGAGCTCGGTCCGATGGCCTGCGTATCGCAGGGCGGTGTGCGCGTCGTCGTCGCCTCGCGCCGGCAGCAGGCGGCCGACCAGGCGATGTTCCGCCACCTCGGCGTCGAGCCCCGCGAGTGCGCCGTTCTGGCGCTGAAGAGCTCGGTTCATTTCCGCGCCGATTTCGGGTCGATCGCCAGGGAGGTTCTGGTCGTCGAGGCGGACGGCGCGAACACGGCGGATCTGCACAAGTTACGCTTTCACAACTGCCATCGCCCGCCTGCCTGAATTCCCCATCGCGCGCTCAATCGTCGGTCGCCAGCCTGTTGAACCGTGCCGTTCTGCGTTGTTTTTGATCTCGTCTACGTCGGCACTTCGGAATTGGCCAAATGTCTCCCGATGCCAAAGTGAAAGGTTCTGTTTTGTACTCGATGCCTAAATAATCGGCTAGATGTCCGGCAGCGATGCCGGCGTGATCCCGGGAGAGTTCGCACCGTGTCACAGGCCGCGGTCGGCGCCGAAGGAGCAACCGCCCCGGAATCTCTCAGGCCCCAGGACCGGGATCACGATGAACTCTGAAGAGCGGCTGGTGGCGATCGTCGTCCGGCCCACCGAAGGAGCAAGCGCGGCCGGCAATGCCGGTCGTGCGAATCTCTCAGGTTCCTGACAGAGGGGGTGTCCTGTACGCAGGTGCGTGCGGGTCCCACCACCCCCGACGATCTGGAGCTTGTTTGAAATGCCTTCTCCTTCCTTTGCCGTCATTGGCGGCGGCATCACCGGCGTCACCACCGCCTACGCACTCGCCAAACGCGGCTACGCAGTCACCCTCTACGAGCGTCACCGCTACGCCGCGATGGAAACGTCGTTCGCCAATGGAGGCCAGCTGTCGGCGTCAAACGCGGAAGTCTGGACCCACCCCTCGACCATCCTGAAGGCGTTGAAGTGGATGCTCAAGGCCGATGCACCGCTGCTGCTGAACCCCAGGCCGAGCTGGCACAAGTTGTCGTGGTTCGCAGAGTTCATCGCGCAGATCCCGCGCTACGAGCGCAACACGGTCGAGACAGTGCGGTTGGCAATCGCCGCGCGAGAACATCTGCATGGCTGGGCCGCCCAGGAAAACATCCCCTTCGACGTCAAGCGCCGCGGAATCCTGCACATCTACCGCGACCGCAGCGGCTTCGAACATGCCGGGCGGGTGAGCCAGCTGCTGGCGCAAGGCGGTCTGCCACGCCGTGCGGTGACGCCCGAGGAGATGCTCAGCATTGAGCCCACGTTGGCCGGCAAATACTTCGGCGGTTACTACACTGAAAGCGACGCCAGCGGCGACATCCACATGTACACGACCGGCCTGGCGGCAGCGTGCGAGCGTCTCGGCGTGATCACTCGCTGGGGCGTGGACGTGAAGCGGTTGACCCACCGCAACGATGGCGTGAGTATCGAACTCGCGCACGGCGAGACAATTCGCCATTCCGGTTTGGTCGTGTGCGCCGGCGTCGCGAGCCGCGCCTTTGCGGCCCAGCTCGGCGACCGCGTGAACGTCTATCCGGTCAAGGGCTACTCGATCACGGTGCTGCTCAACGACGACGCGAGTCGCGCCGCGGCGCCCACCGTCAGCTTACTGGACGACGAGACCAAGCTCGTCGCCAGCCGATTCGGAGCCGACCGCTTCCGCGTGGCCGGCACGGCGGAGTTCAACGGCGTGAACCACGACATCCGGGCCGACCGCATCCGCCCGTTGGTGCGCTGGGTCGAGCAGTGCTTCCCGGGCGTATCGACCCGCGCCGTTGTGCCGTGGGCCGGCTTGCGTCCAATGATCCCGAGCATGCTGCCTCGCGTAGGCCGCGGGCGCGCCCCAGGGGTGTTCTACAACACGGGGCACGGGCACCTCGGCTGGACGCTATCGGCGGCGACCGCAGAGATGGTGGCCGAAAGCGTCGCCGCCGAACTTCCCCACCCGACCGCCATCGTCAACGGTCCCCGCGCGCACGGTGACGCCGTCTCGGCCACCTGATGCTTCGCAGCTTGGGGGCTCCGCGCCCCGGCGGCGCGCTCAAGCGGCTTGGATGACCGCTCCGCGCATCGCCGCGCAGCGGCTGTTCGGGGACTGCCGCAGGTGCGACCTTCGGCGGGCGTCAAGTGCGACATCCGAGGGCCATCTCAGTGAAGCGATGACCAGAGTGCGCGCCGAGGCTCGTCATTCAGGGCGACGGGAAGGTGCGCGACCTGAACGCTATTGCTGATGCGAGACTTCGTGAGTCATGTGCGTCATCGCGCGTCGCCTTGCGGTGACGAGTCTGTCGACAGGCACGCGTGCATGAGGTATTGGCGCGGTGCTACGGCACCGTAACGATCAGTTCATCGACTTTGCGTGAGTGAAGAAGCGCTCCAGAGCGATCGGCAGCTGGGCACGTGGCCTCTTGTGCAGAAGGTAAGTAGTGATGGACGCCGGGTCGTCCCGCAGCGGCACGACGATCAGATTGGCTCGGCAGAAGACATCCAAGTGCCCGACATCAATCAATCCCACTCCGATTCCGGCACCGACCTGGTTCATCAGGCCGGTCAACGAACTGGCTTGGCCAGCCAGCGTCGGGGACGCGGTATGACGCTGGACGATTTCGTCGAGTTGCCGACGCAAGCCCGGCTTGTGCTTCGGGTGGTAGGCGATCATCGGATAGGCGGAGACCTCGGAAATCGTCAGCGTCGCCCGGGACGCCAGTTCATGTTCGACGTGCAGCAGCGCTGCCGCGGCATACGACCACGCGGGCTCCTGAACGATGGCCTCTTCGTGCGCAACCCCGAAGGAAATTCCCACGTCGAGCTCCTCGCCCCGCAGCGCATCGGCCAGATCCGGCGCGCGCATGTCCGTGATTTCGAGCGGTGTATGCGGCGCGACGTGGCGCCAGCGCGCCAGGCACTCCAGCAGCCGGGGCTGAGCCAGCCCATCCGCGATCCCGAGGCGCAGCGGAGCCCGATACCGCGCATCGGTCTCGCGTGCACGGCGCTTCGCCCCTTCCAATCGAATGAACAGCTCGCGGACTTCCTGCAGCAGAGTTTCTCCGGCAGGCGTCAACCGTAGAGTCCGAGGAGTCCGGGCAAACAGCAGAACGCCCAAGTCCGACTCGAGGTCACGGATCGTGCGGGACAGCGGCGACTGGTCGACGTGAACGCGCTCAGCGGCCCTCCGAAAGCTGAGTTCCTCGGCAACCGCCACGAAACAGCGCAGGTGTCGCAGTTCAATCATCCATCACCTGGCGGCACGCGAAGAACCTAAGATTCGCCCCTCCGCCGCAGGCCCAGCGGACTTCTAGTCCAAACCCCTCGACCAGTGCTCGGTTCACAACTGCCAGTTCTCGCCTGATCAATTCGCGGCCCTCCCTTTCATCTGCGATGAATCCACCTCTCAAGCGTTGCCGCCAGCTCCTCAATGCGATACGGCTTGAGGAGGATGTCATCCACCCCGGCGACAAAGAGCGCGTCAAGATCCGATGGAAACGCGCTTGCCGTGAGGGCGACGATGGGCGTTCGCGACCAACCTAGTTCGTTCTCGATCTTTCGGATCTCGCTCGTCGCCTCGAGGCCGCTCATGATCGGCATCAGGTGGTCCATGAAGACGATGTCGAACCTCTGCACCCGGAAGGCATCAATGCATTCGCGCCCGTCCGTCGCTGACAAAACCTCTACACCGAGAAGTGATAGGGCCCCCTCGAAAAGCGTCAAACTCGGCATGTCATCATCGGCGACGAGAACGCGAGGCACCACTCAACTTGCTCCCACTCGTCGGCCACCAGTAACCACGATGCTGCATCTATACCGGAACGGACCGCAGGCATTGCCAGAGACGGACTGGAGTCCAAGGCCCATGGCGCAAAGACATGGCGCGCGGGCGAAGAACACGAGAGGTGGGTTCGCCGTGCGGCGGCTGTTCAACCCCGCGACGCACAAGTAGTTCAGCTTAGATACGCTGGATTTGGAACCACCGGAATTCGGCTGAGACAGAGACCCCGCGAACACTATTTCGGCGCGCGGGAGTGGCTGCAGATCAGCGCTGGGAGTACGGTGTTCTTCAGACCTGACTCAGCCACAAATTCCACCGGGCGTCATTGAACAGCGCACGTGCGCGTCCGAACTTCCAAATGCCGTACTTCTGGTAGTCAAAGTCCCAATCGGAGAGCTTCCGTTGCTGCAGGCCCCAGCAACCCCACTTGACGTCAGCAACCGCGCGCGCGACCCAGACTCGTGCGATCAGTTCGGGACGACTTGCTCCGTAATAGCGCTCGATCATTTCGACGGTGGGGATCTCGTCGGCAAACACTTCGCCAAGAAAGATGCCGATCTCGTAGGCGCGTTCATTGTTGGACGCGAACTCGAAGTCGATCATCTTCATGGATTCGATCTGGTCGCCTCCATTGAGCGCCACCATGAAATTTCCAGGCATGGCGTCGTTGTGGCAAGGCGCCAGATCGAGACCGGAGGCGAAGAATGCTGACTTCGCTCGTTGGTACTGGGCGAGAAGCCACTCGATGTCAGAGGGCCACAGGACCTTCAGCGCCGTGCACTGTTCGATGTGCTCGTCGACCATGTCGAAGATGTGCTTGGTGTACGGGAGCCTTTCGCCACTGTTGAACCGTCGGTAGAGGTCGATCGCGGACTGCAGGAAATCCGTGCGCTGGAAGTCCGCATTGGTTGACGCGCGAAATCCTTCCAGATATTCAGAGATCTCGAAACCCCTGGTCGCATCAAAGTGCACCACCTTCGGCGAGATGCACATGTCGCTGGCGCGTCGAGCCGCGAGATCGGCTACATCGCGGTTGATGAAGAGTTCCGATCCGGGGCGAAACATCTTCAGAAAGTAGTCCCGTCCGTCGCGGCGAACCAGCCAGTTGGAGTTAGAGAGCCCTCCCACGATGGGGCGCACTTCCACGCGGCTCTGGGCCCATCCCGGGACAGTCGCAATGGCGGCGCTCACCTGCTCCTGTGTGGCATCGGACATGGCTCTTTCTCCTTATCGGGCAGTCAAGCGGCGCAGACGGTCGCTTGCATGGGACTGTTGTGAATGCTGCTCGAACCGCAGGTAGCGCCAGCACGCATACTTGGAAAACTCGAGAGTCCTGCGGGGCGAGGTGGCGGCCATGCCCGTGGCGATCAGGGCCCAGCGCAGGTTGTCCAACATGCCGTAGACGACGGCCCGCTGATAGAGGGCTTCGTCAAATCGCCCGTGCCATTCCTCGAAACCGGTCCGGGCTTCTGGCTCGCACTCGTACATCTCCGCGAGGTAGCAGCCGACATCCTCGAAAGGATCCGAGTTTGCGGCCAGATCGAAGTCGAGCAGCATGACCTCCTGCTGCGGACCGATCATCAGGTTGCTGGTGTTCCCGTCGCGATGACTCGGCACCGGGTCCGTGCCAACAGCACCAATGGCCTGCTCGGCCCGCCGTGCGAAATCCAGGAATGCCTCGATGTAGCGCGGGAGGTTGGCCTTGCTTTCAAGGCAGTAGCTGTAGAGAGACCGAATCTCGTCGAAGACACTGGAGGTGCGTGCATAACGTGGCCCGGCCTGCACCGATTTCTTGGCCGCGATGATGCTGGTGCGGATGTCAGGGTTGGCCGCGTCCTGCAATCCGGCGCAGCGCCAACCCGCACCGAGATGTTGCATCTCAAGCAGGGCCTGCTCTGGCCAACGATGGGTGACCAAGGGCGCGACGCCGAGCAGCGCGGTTTGCTCAGCGCACTCCATCGCGGACGCTGCGTCAACGTAGAACGCGATGTCGGGGTGGTAGTGCTTGTAAATGCGCGTCGTGTCTTCCCATTGCGCGAGCCAGATATCGCCTTCGACCCCGCGCCAGGCGGGCGACGCGTACACAGTCACGGCGGGCTTCAATTCGGATGGCGCTACCAGTTGCTGGGAGCGCGCGCGCTCCAGCACCACACTCCTGCGTGAATCTGCATCGCTCACTTTGCGGCTCTCCTCGAATGCGGCGTCATGGACTAGGCCTGCCTCGGCTGCAGCGGCCAGTAGTGTTCAGGGCGCCCGTCCGGCCAGAGCACCTGTTCCAATGCCGTGGCAAGTCGCAGCAGACGAATGTCGTCGAAGCGACGCCCCACGATCTGTACCCCGACGGGCAAGCCTCTCGCATCGTGGCCGGCGCAGAGGGAGACGGCAGGGTGACCGGACTGGTTGAACGGCGCCGTGAACGTGCAATGGCGAAGCGGCATCAGCCTGTCGATGCCGAGCTCCGTGGCACCGAAATTGACGATGGGCATGACCGGCGTGAGCAGGAAGTCCACGCCCTCGAAGAGCGATGCGCTCTGCTCGACACCCTTGGCCAGTCCGCGCTCGACAGCGCCGACATCGTCAGCGGACCAGTCGCGCGCCTCGATGAACCAGTCGATGAGCTGGCGAGGTGTCCTCTCGCGCAATTCAGGGGCGGCTGCGCTGTATTCGCGCCAGCCCCGCAGTTGCAGTGAGCGGTCGATCGGCAGGTAGGCGTCAAAGCTGTAGCGCGTGGGGGGGCAGAAGATCTGATCGACAACCACCGCCATCGCGGCTTCGGCGCGCGCGAAGACGCTCAACACCGCGGGCTCCACCGGCGGCCCGAAACCAAAATCTGCAAACGCCGCCACCCGCAGATCGCGCAGGTGGCCGGCGACGTCCGGTTCGGTGACGGGCACCGAGAACCGGTCGTCGGGGTGGGCGCCGCCGAGGATTCGCAAGAGCGGCTCGAGATCGGCCGCCTGTCGGGACATCGGACCAGGGGATCGCTCGTCCGATGCCGGAGTGTGAGCGACCAAGCCCTGGGTCGGCTTGATCGCTGCCAAGCCGCAATGTGCCGCCGGCAAGCGCACGGAACCGGCAATGTCGGTCCCGACCGACATCACGCCGATGCCTGCAGCCAGGGAGGCTCCGGCACCCGCACTTGAGCCGCCGGTGTTCCAGTCCAGCCCCCAGGGATTCCGCACGATGCCATGAAAGGAGCTAACGCCTGAGGCACTCAGGCCGTAGTCCGGCATGGTGCATTTGCCGATGATGATGGCGCCTGCCGCCTTGAGGCGCTGCGTGGGCGGCGCATCCCTGACACCCACGATCCCGTCGCCATGGGCCTTGGAGCCGTGGTGCCAGCGCATGCCCTCGGCATGCACCGAGTCCTTCAGGGTCACTGGCATGCCGTCGAGGGGTCCGCAGGGGATTCCGCGGTGATAGCGCTCCGTCGATTGCTGTGCAGCCTTCAGTGCCGCCTCTGGCTGCAGGTCGTACAGGGCGTTGATCTGCGGATTGACCTCGAAGACCTGATCAAGCGTCATCTCCATCACGTCAAGCGGATGGCATCGTCCATCGGCGTAAGCCGCTCGCAACTGTGCGAGGCTCATCCGCGTCACTTCTTCGAACGTCACTTTGCTCATGCTTCGGTCTTCAGGATGGCTGATGCATTGGGGTCGTCAGATCTTGCGGGCGCGCAGCACATCCAGCGCGGCCGCGAGCACCAACACGAGGCCCGTCACCATCAGGCTCGCTTCCGTCGGGACGTTCATCAGGATCAGCCCGTTGGACAGCATCCCCAGCAGCCAGACGGCGAGCGCCACCCGGATCACGGAGCCTCTTCCACCGGTAAACGGAACCCCACCCAGCAGCACGGCGGTCAGGACACTGAGTTCGATTCCGGCGCCAAGAGAACCCGAGGGCGCCGAGTTGATTCGCGCAATGCTCATCAATCCGGCCAGCGCCGCTGCGAGCCCGACCACACCGTAGAGCAACATGCCGGTGAGCTTGACACGGATGCCCACGAGGTAGGCCGCACGCCGGTTGACGCCGATCGCAATCGCGTGACGTCCGATGGCGAAGAAGCGAACGGCTACCCAGCCGAGGAACAGGACCGCCACGGTGATCCAGGTCAGGATGGGCAGACCGAATACGGCCCCGGAGCCGAGGTATGCGAAGGCGTCGGGGAAGCCGAAGAGGGGTTGCGGCGAGAGCCATTGCGAAAGCCCGCGCAGCAACGTTAGCAATCCCAGGGTGACGATGATCGGGGACATCGACAGGAAGGACACGAAAAAGCCATTGATCAGGCCCACAGTCAAGCCCACTGCCAATGCCAGGAGTGGTGCGCCCACCACGCCGAGACTCGGGAAAGTGAGGCCCGCCACCACACCACAGAAGCCAAGCAGGGCCCCGACGCTCAGGTCAACCATGCCCGCCATCAGCAGCACGGCAAACGGGATCGAGATGGTCATCAATGACGCCACCTGAACGGAAATGCTGATCCAGTTGTCAAGCGTCAGGAAGACCGGACTGCGCCATGCAAAGAACAGCGCAATGAGGCCAGTAGCCAATGGCAGCGCACCAACTGACAGCAGATCGACAAGGCTGCGCCGTTGGGCTGGAGGTTCAGCGAATGCGGTTGTCACGTACTTCTTTCAAAAGATTGTTCGCCTTGAACTTGGTATGTCATTGCGCCGACGCCTCAAGGGCTTGGGCGCGCTCTGACCCGGCAAGTGAAAAACCGCTATGCGCCAGTCGCACCAACTCATGCTCGGTGGTCTCGGACTCCAGGAGTGCCAGCGGTTCGCCGTTGCCCAAAATGAGCACCCTGTTGGCGACAGCGATGATTTCGCGCGGGTCGGAGGAGGCCAACAGCACGGCGCCGCCTTGATCGACAAAGATGCGCAATAGACGGTAGATCTCACTCCGTGCACCCACATCAACTCCTTGTGTCGGTTCGTCGAGCAACAAGACTTTGATATTCAGGCCTGGCAGAAGCCAACGGCCCATGACTAACTTTTGGGCGTTGCCACCGCTAAATCGGGAGCCGAGGAGGTGGGGGCTGTTGGGCGAGAGCTTCAGGCGATCGGCCGTTTGACGAAACATTGGAATATGAGTGCTGCGTTGGCGCGCATGCCCTGCCAGATGCGGAACCAATAGGTTTTCCATCGCGCTCAATGTGCCGAACATGCTCTGTTCTTTTCGATCGGACGCCACCAGAGCCATGCCGCGATTGTGCGCAACCCGTGGTGATCCAACATGACCAGCCTTGTCGTTCAAAAACAGTTGACCGGCTCGCAGAGGTCGGGCGCCGATGAGGCATTCCAGTAGATCGGTGCGACCCGACCCCATGAGGCCATATAGCCCCACAATTTCGCCGGCTTGAATGTCCAGGTCTATCGGTCCGGTGAAGGGGGCACAAAAGGCTTCCATGCGCAGCGCGCTGCTGCTGACGCGTTGGCCCATGGTCGCGCGGAGCGTGCCCTTCGCAGACGGCGCGATGGCTTCGGCAATGATTCTTGGACTGACCGCCCCGGCTTCCCGAGTCCAGACCACGGCGCCATCGCGGAGGATCGTCACCTTGTCGGCAATAGCGCCGATCTCCTCGATCAAGTGGGTGACGTAGACGACCGCCAGGCCTTCCTGATGCGCAAGGTTTCGAACCACGTTGTGCAATGCAAGGATTTCTCGCTCGGACAATGCCGCCGTCGGTTCATCAAGGATCAGCAGTTTGGGTTCCGAGTGCAGTGCACGGGCAATCTCGACCACTTGGCGCTCGCCGATGCTCAGTCGCTCCAGCGGCGTTCGCGGGTCGAGCGACACGCCAAGGCGTCTCAGCAGGGCCGCAGAACGCTTCAGCTGCTCAGCGGTATCAACCACCCCAAAGCGCCGAATCTCCTTGCCGAGGAAGATATTGTCGGAGACGTTGAGGCCATCAAACACCTGGAAGTGCTGGTAGATGATGCCGATGCCCTGCTCGAAGGCAAGGCGCGGCGTCAGACTCCGGAACGACTTGCCGTCAATGACGATCGTGCCGCTGGTAGGAAGTTCAGCTCCCGCCAGGCAGCCGAGCAGCGTGGACTTGCCGGCGCCATTGGCTCCAATGAATGCATGTATCTCGCCCCGGTTGAAGGCGAGCTCGACACCTTTGAGCACTTCGATCGGCCCAAAGGACTTTCGCAATGCGTGAATGCTCACAAATTCTGCGGGCGACGAGGGCATGCTGGGCCTGGAGGTGTCGAGTCGAAGGGGCAAGGTCGAAAGACGGTCAGGGCTGGTAGTTCTTGATGAGCTTGTCTAGCAACGCCTGATGGCTCTTCGAGGCCAGCACGGTCGGCGTTTCCACGACCGTCGGACCCGTCCCTGCGACGGCGTTCAGTGCTTGGTCGACGATATTCGCGCCGAGTTCGTTGATGAGAATTGCCGCCGACGCCTTGTACGCTCCGCCCTTGTTGACCGCAGCCAGGCCCTCTTGCGAGCCGTCCTGTCCGGCAACGAAGATCTTGTTCGGTGCAATGCCGGCAAGTTCCACCGCACGCAGGGCACCGACGGCCGAATCATCGTTCAGTCCAATAATGATGTTCAGGTTCGGGTATTGCTTGAGCACCGTTTCGGCCACCTTCAATCCGGAGGTCTGGTCGGCCGAATCCTGCTTGGTCACGATCTTGATGCCGTTGGCTGCGAAGATGCGTTCCACTTCAGTCCATCGCGGAGAGAGACTCGGGAGACCGGTCAGGGTGGTCACGAGCGCGATCGGGTCCTTGATCTGGTTGTCCTTGACCCACTTGACGGCCGCGTTGGCCACGATCTGGCCTGACTGGGCATGATTGAACGACACGTAGCCGTCGCTCTGTTCCATTTTGCCCAGATAGGTCAGCCATTTGATGCCCTTCTTCTGTGCCTGAACCTGAAGCGGCTTCAAAGCGCGCTCGTCGATCGGCGTGACGACGATGGCGTCAACGCCTTGCGTCACCCACGATTGCACGGCATTGATCTGCTGCTCGAGATTGTTGGCCTGTGTGTTGTCGTGCAACATCGTGACGCAGCCGAGCTCCGCCGCGCGCACATCCGCGAAGCGGCGTACGGCCTTCACGATCGCCGCTTCCGAGACGGAGTGGCTGTAGGCGATCTTGAACTTCTTCCCGGTGGCACACGCCTTCTGGCCGCCGGCACGCGTTTCCTGGATCTTGGCAAGGGCGCTCGCGTCCTGGGCAGAGGCGGGAACCGACAGAGCAACCATTGCAAATAGGCTGGCGGCAGCCAACAAGGTATTTGCAATGCTGAAGTAGCTCTTTGACATCTCATAACTCCTTAGATTTAAAAAGGTCACGACTGGCAGATGAGGGATTGCTGCGGCCGTGACGTCCGCCGCCAAATCCGAGAAGTGGTTGAATCAGGATCGTCCTTGGAGGGACCCCAGCTTTTGAGTGATCGTGTCGCGTGCGAGCTGCATCTCCGACAGGCTTCCGGACATGAACACACGTCCGGTCGCGCCCATCATCTGAACGTCGTTGATGACTGCGTTCGGTGAGGCGCGCTCCGCCTCGTTGGCCGCCACGCAAGCGAACAGCGCAGGTGCCATCTCGTAGATCAGCAACGCGACACCCGGGACCAGGATCGAGCCCTCACGTGAGCGATTCAGAATCACTGCGTGCTGGTCCGAGAGGTTCTCGATGATGTCGTGATAGAGGATCTGTGGCTTGAGTTGCTGCTCCGCGCGGGCACCGATGCCATCGAGGATCGCGCGTCCCGCATCGCTCAGCTCGGAGAGACTGCTGGAATGCAGCTCCATCAGCCCGAACTGCCGCTCCGTATAGAGGATGCCGGGCTCCATGTCGGGCGCGGACTTGAGGGCCAGATCCGTGATGCGGTGGATCGCCAGTGCCGGAGCCACCTCGATGATGAGCGAGTTCTGTCCGGCAAAGGGCGGGTAGCCACGCCCGCGCGTGGACGACGACAGGTACGCGGCAAATTGAGGCTGAAGATCCTCGATCGGTAGGTAGACGCGAAGTTCGGTCATCGTTGGCTTTCCAGTGACGGCGGGCGCGAGGTCGCTCACTTCGCGTCGATGGCGGCGAAGTGCTTGCCCAGGTCCTGATGCGGACGCGGGATCACGTGGACGGCGACGACTTCGCCGATCTGACCGGCGGCTTCAGCGCCGGCTTCGGTCGCGGCTTTCACCGCGCCGACATCTCCACGCACGACGACCGACACGAGACCTCCGCCAATTTCGTTGCGGGCGATGATTTCGACGTTGGCTGCCTTGACCATGGCGTCGGCTGCCGCGAGTGCGGCGACATAGCCTTTGGTTTCGATCATTCCGATGGCGAGATTTGCCATTTGCTTCTCCTTCAATGACCCGTGCGGGCCGATAAGCGATTGGGGTGTCTGGGGGATGGGCGCGCCCTGGGGCGACCCGACTTGAGCGAGGTCAACGCAAAGTCATTCGCGTGCCTCCTTCGTCTTCGCTTTCAGGGCAACCTGAGGCTCGTCCTCGTTGATCGATCCGATGATCAACGCGTCGATCGAGGACACGCGCCCCGGGAAATAGGCTGCGGCTACGGAGCCCTGGGTCACCAGAACTGTCTCGCCATAGGCGCAACCCAGCGGATCGAACGCGATCAACCGCGCCCCCGAATCGGTCAGCACTTCGAGAAGCGCACCGGGGGGCAAGCCCGCGATACGTCGAGTGGACCAAACCCTTCCGCTCACGCGGGCCCTGATCATGTCTGCATCCTTTCAATTTTCACGCCGCGCCTCTTGAGCTCATCCGCGGCCAATGGCGTCAACCTGCTCTTGCTTCCGATCTGAAGACGCCCCTGCTGCAGACCGAGCTGCGCGAGGTCCCGCTCCGTGATCAGGGACTTCGTCAATGCGGCGACCTCTGCCGGCATCGACGAGACGATCGGTGCGGGTTGCGGCCGTTGCTCTGCCGGTCGAGCCACCGGTTGACTCGGCTGATCGAGCGCGAAGAGATGACGTCCGTCCCGCACCGCCTCCGCGAAATCGCGGTCCTTTGCGCGCTCGACCAGTGACCTCGCGAACGCATTCAGATCGTCGCTGCCGCGAAGCCTTACCCGCTCGCGCTTGCCCCCCGCACCGAGCTCGGGCAGGGAGTCCAGGATCTCGACGAGGATCTCCCGGATGAGCTCGCGCAGATCGGGCATCACGCCGCCCCCACGGAATGGAGCGCGCCCTCGGCCGCATCCCTTGCATTGCGCACCTCGGCTTCGGTGCCGGCCAGATAGAGGCGACCGTTGGCGCCGATCATCCGCATGTCGACGACCTTGATGTCCGCGGCCTTCTCGGCTTCGTTGCACGCGAGGATCGCGTGCGCCGCGGGCTGGCATTCGAGCAGGTAGACGCTTTCGCCGCCGAGGACCATCGAGCCCATCTTGTTTCGGTTCATCAGGAAGGCGTGCTGATCATCGATTCGCGTGACGATCTTCGAGGCCTGGATGCTCGGCGGAGGAAGGTCCTTGCGGGTCCTGCCAAGCATGCGCAGCACGGCGTCTGCCGCGGCGTGCACCTCGGAAGTGGACTGCGCATGGAACTGCAGCGTGCCGAACTGCCGCTCCACCACGAGGGCCCCGGCGCGCACGTCAGCGCTCTTGAGCACGACGTCGGTCAGCGCCTCGATGTCGAGTCCGGGCGCGATCTCGACGATCTGTGCAGCCATGCGGGCGCGCGGCAGGGTGCCACGCATCCAGGTCGAGACGTAAGCGAGGGTCTGCGGTTGCAGCTGATCGATGAAGATGAAAGCTCGAAGTTCTGTCATGGGCGACCTCGGGTCAGGTTGCGAAGCTCCTGCGAGATCAACTGCCGGAGCGTTTCGCGGTCGATGTCGCTCGACGGGCTCGCAGTGCCTGCGGGTGAGAGGGCGGACGTCTCGCGGGGCGCAGGGGCGCGTGCACTCCGCATCAGATGGCCACTGAGCGATTCGCTTCGGAAGCCATCGCTCGGGAGCGCCGCATCCTTGCGGTACGCGAGGCGCGTCCAGTGCACAAGGTGCTGAGGGCCGGCGTTCTCGCCTAGCGAGGACTTGCCGAAGTAGCCGGTGCCGATCGTGAAGGTCGGCGGCAGGTGCGTCGCGAATCCTGCGGCACCCTGCGAGCAGGGAGCGTTCACGACGACTCGGTAGACGTTGAGGCCTGAGGCGAAGGCGAGCGCCCGTTCGGAGTCCTCACCGTGAAACGCAGCAGAGTGTCCTGCGCCGCTCAGGCGGAGCACCATCTGGGCCGCTCGCAGCCCGCGCTCGAACGTGTCGACCGAATGCATCGCGAGGACCGGACAGAGCTTCTCCTTGGTGAGCGGCTCGCCAATGCCGATCTGCTCGACCGGCGCGACGAGGATCTTCGCGGACGTGACGACGCGGATGCCAGCCTCTCGCGCGATCCACGCGGCGCTCTTGCCGATCGCGGCGAGGTTGAGGTTGCCCCCCGGGAAAAGGTAGTCGCGAAGTCGCTCGACCTCTTCGGCACTGCACAGGTAGGCGGATGCCGCCCGCAACTCACGCTCGAAGCGCTGGCGGTCACGTTCCAGTGTCAATAGAACGCTCTCGTTCGTGCAAAGGACCGAGTTGTCGAAGCTCTTGCTGGCAACGATCATCTGCGCCGACTGACGCATGTCGGCACTCGAATCCACGTACACCGGTGCGTTGCCAGGCCCGACGCCCAGTGCGGGCGTACCCGACGAGTACGCGGCTCGCACCATGGCCCCGCCACCGGTGGCCAGGATCACTGACACCTTCGGCGACTTCATCAGCTCGTTGACCAGCGGGACAGTCGGCTGCTCGATGCACTGGATCAGCCCTTGCGGCGCGCCTGCCGCAGTGGCCGCGGCCTCGAGCTTCGCCGCAGCGTCGTTGGAGCACTGCCTGGCAGCCGGGTGCGGGCTGATCACGATCGCGTTGCGGCTCAAGATCGCCAGGAGAACTTTGTAGTAGACCGTTGCGATCGGATTGGTCGCTGGCGTCAACGCCAGGACGATTCCAGCCGGCTTCGGGATCTCGACAATCTTTCGCTCGTGGTCGACCCGCGGGGTGACCAAGTCGATGTCCTTGTAGTAGTCGAGCAGCGGGAAGGTGACGAGCTCGTTCTTCAGTTGCTTATGTTCGGCAACTCCGTAGCCGGTTTCCCGCACGGCCCACTCGGCGTAGAAGCCGGCGTTGTCATGCGCCACCTGCGCGACCGCGGTCGCAATTCGGTTCACGGTTGCCCGGTCGAATTGCGCGATCTCCTGGGCTGCCCATTCGGCGCGGCCGATTTTCATCAAACCCGCGGCGATGGCCTCGTCGGGCACGACCAAGCGCGTCGGGGCGAAAGAAGTTTCGATCTTGCCCATGCTCATGTCCTCCGCTTCGTGCTCGCCATCAGTTGGCGAGCCCTGGGCATCGCTGCATCGAACCGGCTGATGATTTCCTGGCAGAGCCCCGCATCAAGGAGCACGCCGGGCTTGAATTGCAGAACCCGCTTGTCCAGCGAGGAAAAGATTGCCCAGACCCCGTGCTCGTACAAAGCCCTCGACACTGCGACCGCACCCTCGGGGTGGTCGAATTCCAACCCCAGGATCACGCCTCGCTGGCGGACTCCCACGAAGGTGTCGCCGTGGACGCGCATGAGCTCGTCGAATGAGCGCGCAAAGAACTCGGCCACATAGCGGACGTTGGACACGAGCTCCGGGCGCTCGAGCATCTTCAGAACCTGATAGGCAACGACGCAGCCCACTTCGGCGCCGCCTGCGGTGCTGATGTGCGCAGCGCCGTCCTCGTGCATCCATGCGCCGCATTTCTCCGTGGTGAGGCATGCGCTGATCGGATAGATGCCGCCACCGAGGCCCTTTGCAGTCACGAACATGTCGGGCTCGAGCCCGTAGCTCTGCCAGCCCCACATCACACCGGTGCGCATCAGCCCTGTCTGCACTTCGTCAGCGATGTACATCGTTCCGTACCTGCGACACAGCCCCTGGCAGGCTTGGAGATAGCCGTCCGCAGGCATCGGAAAGCCATAGGTCGCCGGGATCGTCTCGATGATGAAGGCGGCGACGTCTCGACGCCTCAACACCGCCTCCAACGCGTCCGGATCGTTGAACGGCACCTGCAGGAATTCGTCCGGCTGGTCGGCCAGGAAGATCTTTGAGAAGCGGTCGTCGCCCGTGGCAACCGAGAGGCCGGAATGGCCGTGATAGCCCTTGATGATCGATACGATCTTGCGGCGACCCGTCGCGTAGCGCGCCGACTTGAGAGCAATCTCGACAGCCTCCGCACCACCCGCGCCGAAGATGGCGTATTTCATGCCCGGCGCCGTACCAACCAGCTTCTCGGCATAAGCCGTGCGCGCCACAGACGGGAACCAGTGGTTGCCCATGTCGAAGTGGTCGAGCGCCGACTTCAGCGTCGCAACCAGCTCTGGGTTGCGATGGCCAAAGTTATAGGTGCCGCCATTGAGATGCAGGTCGATGAGACGCCGCCCCGACATGTCGTAGAGGAAGTAGCCCTCCCGGCGATCAATAACGAGATCAATGCCTGCGTCCCGCCAGAACTTCACCTTGCCGGGGTTCCAGTAGGCTGCCGCCTTCTCGTAGAGGTCCTCTTTGGACTCGTAGCTGAAGAAACCGTAATCGAACACATGACCTCCAAGTTGGTCACATTATTGTTCTTATATGCCCGACATGCAACACTTAGCGGGGAAAACACTTATAAAAATCGACACGCTGCTTGACGTTGCCCGACATTCGGGCATTTAGCCCCGAGTTAGGGCGGCAAACTAGCGCGCCGCACCAGGAAGCGCTAGCCCGCAGCTAGGCAATCGAATCTTTCGCCTGGTTTGCCAATGTGGGAAGTCGGGCAGAATTGGGCATGCTTTCCATCAGCACCCTTGCAGGAATCGCGATGGAACTCCTCGCATTCCGACGTCCAGGCTGGACGCCTCACCCTAATCAGATCGCATCCATGGCGCGCCAACTTCGCAAGTCGCAACGGCAGGAAAAGATCCTTGCCGCCCTTCACTTGAACCCGTCGCTTCGGGTGCATCAGTTGTCGGACACGCTGGCCGTCTCAGCCGAGACCGTCCGACGAGACCTTGCCGAACTCGACAAGTCGGGCAAGATCAAGCGTACCTATGGAGGCGCCGTCCGCGCGCAGGAGTTCGAGCCGGCCCTTTCGGAGCGCTTGATGCTCAACGTGCGCGAGCGACAGGCGATCGCCGAGCGTACGGTCGGGCTGCTGCGCGGTGTCGAAGCCATGCTGATTGGTGGCGGCTCCACAACGCTTCACTTTGCTAAAGCGCTGAGTGCGACGGAGCAGCCGCTGACCGTGATTACCCCTGCCTACAACGTAGCGATGGAGTTGTCGCGAAACCCTCGCATTGAAGTCATATGTCTGCCCGGCACCTTCGATGGGCACGAAGGGCTCGTCCACGGCCCATCGACGATCTCCGCCCTCGCCCGCTTTCATTTACCAGTTGCAGTGATCGGCGTATCCGGCCTCCACCGCGCAGGGATCAGTGAGGCCATGCCTGGTGCGGCCGAGGTTTACCAAGCCATCATCACCAACGCCGACCGCGTGTTCATCGTCGCGGACAGCTCCAAGTTCAACAAGCGCGCGCTAACCCTGTTGAGCGACTGGCAAAACAACTTCACCTTGGTGACCGACGCCGAGCCCGAAGGCGAACTTCGCGCTGCATTGCAGGATCGTGGCGCGAGCATCGAGATTGCAGAGCCTGCGAACTAAGAATTTGAGACGCTGGTTTAAGCGTGACCGTCCAGCTCCGACTCACCTCTCGCCCGATACAAACGCTGGGCTGCTGGTGATGCCGGCCAGCTCAGCAGCGTGGGAACGACCAGGCCAACGCCCTTGCCGGAGCGCGTAGGTGCGAAGGCCATCACGTGCTCCGGGTGCCTTCATGGCGCAGGTAGCTGCCGTCCTTTGACGGCACCCGGCCGAGGAAGACACCAGCCGGTCGGGTCAGTCCGGCTTCGGCGATCTCTTCGCCTTCAGCCCAGCGCGCGGAACCGTAGGTCGTGAAGCGCTTGGCCAGCCTGGAACGCCAGACGGCCATGCCGATCGCGGCACCAGTGGCGAGCAGCCCGCTCGATGCCGCAATGGTGCCGCCATGCAGAAAGATGCTTGGTGCATATGCATCCCCCCGCGCGTGTTGCCTCACGAAGGAATGTTACCCGGCGAGTGCGCAAGCCCTCGGTGGTGCCGGCAACAAGCGTCCCAGCCAACGACCTCCGCGTCCAAGACCGTTTGGGCGGGGAGTACTGGCACGGCGCCGCGGCACCGTAACGATTACTTCAAAGACTTTGCGTGAGTGAAGAAGTGTTCCAGAGCGATCGGCAGCTGGGAGCGTTGCCTCTTGTGCAAGAGGTAAGTGGTGATCGATGCCGCACCGTCCCGCAGCGGCACGACGATCAGATTGGCTCGACAAAAGACATCCAAGTGCCCGACATCAATCAACGCCACTCCAATGCCGGCACTGACCTGGTTCATCAGGCCGGTCAACGAACTGGCTTGGCCAGCCAAAGTCGGGGACGTCGAATGGCGCAGGACGATTTCGTCGAGTTGCCGGCGCAAGCCCGGCTTGTGCTTCGGGTGGTAGGCGATCATCGGATAGGCGGAGACCTCGGAGATCGTCAGCGTCGCCCGGGACGCCAGTTCATGCTCGACGTGCAGCAACGCCGCCGCGGCATACGACCACGCGGGCTCCTGCACGATGGCCTCTTCGTGCGGGACCCCGAAGGAGATTCCCACGTCGAGCTCCTCACCCCGTAGCGCATCGGCCAAATCCGGCGCGCGCATGTCCGTGATTTCGAGCGGTGTATGCGGCGCGACGTGGCGCCAGCGCGCGAGGCACTCCAGCAGCCGGGGCTGAGTCAGCCCATCCGCGATCCCGATGCGCAGTGGAGCCCGATACCGCGCATCGGTTTCGCGCGCAAGGCGCTTCGCTCTCTCCAGCCGAACGAATAGCTCGCGGACCTCCTGCAGCAGAATCTCGCCCGCTGGCGTCAACCGCAGCGTGCGAGGAGTCCGCGCGAACAGCAGAACGCCGAGGTCCGACTCGAGGTCGCGGATCGTGCGAGACAGCGGCGACTGGTCGACGTGAACGCGCTCGGCGGCTCTGCGAAAGCTGAGCTCCTCGGCAACGGCTACGAAACAGCGCAGGTGTCTCAGTTCAATCATCCAACACCTGCCCACACGGCCGCCGCCTCGGCGGACTACCAGTCCAAGCCCTTCGAACAATGCCCGGTTCAGATCGGCCACTTCCCATCTGATTAATTCGCGGCCTTCCTCTTCATCTGCGAGGCACCCACTTCTCCAGCTTTCCTGCAAGCTCCTCGATGCGATATGGCTTGAGGAGAATGTCGTCCGCGCCGACGCCAAAGAACCCCTCGATGTTCGACGGAAATGCGTTTGCCGTGAGGGCGACGATGGGCGTTCGCGGCCACCCCAGCTCCAACTGTGCCGATCTCCACAGTATTCCCTCCTGGCTAGCTAGTCGGCTTATCGCCTCTGAGGCGTATCCAGGCGTCGGTGCGGACTGGCCAACTACCAGTGCCGGGCCACTCATTGCAAAGGCGTAACTGGGCAACGCGCTCGCATTTGCGGGGGCAAGCAAGCTCGACGACCAACATCAACTCCATGAGACTCCTACGTCTTGCGGTAACCAGTTAACCTCGCGGCAAACTCCTCGTCCAATCACTTTCGCGTTTCAATTGATTCGCAGACCGGATCGTTTGGCATATTCTCATTCCGAGATCGCCGGTAGCGGCACGCGCTGTGGACGGTGCGGCGATCCTCTGTTTGATCGATGACAGTTCCCACATACGACCACTGCATGCTCGTTTCCCCAGGGCGACCGCTGTTCAGCCACGGCCTCCCCCGAGGCCACCGTACTGCGGCAAATTGTTGGCAAACAACTCCTTCATCACGTCAATGAAATCGTTGAGTACCTTGGACCGCTGCTGATGGCTGGGCAGAATCATGGAGAATGTGTATGGCACGGTAGGCACCAGAGGGCGGCAAACGATTGCCGGATCGCGCAGATGGGCCGCGGTAAACGGGTCGGCCACCGTCACTCCTAGCCCACTGGCGACCATGCTGCACGCTGAATGCGCGAAGGTCGTCTCAATAGACTGAGAGCAGGTCACACCGGCCGCATTGAGCGCCATCTCCACACGCATCCGCAAAGGGCTGTTGCGATGTAGTGATATCAGGTTCTCACCCTGCAGATCGTTGATCTTCACGGTCTTCTTGCGCGCCAGTGGATGGCCACGCGGCAACACGCACACTGCCGCAACATTCGGTTGCGGGAACACGTCCACGCCGGGATACTCCGCGCCCATGAACCCGACGTAGCCAATGTCCACCTGATTCATGGCGGTCAGCTCGAGCACACCTAATGACGGACGGACTTCCAGCGAAATGGCCACGCCGGGGCGGGATGCGGTGAACCGCCGGATGCCCTCACTGAGAAAGCTCAATCCCAGCGCGCTGATGGAGGCAATGCGAAGGGTGCCGATGCGCACGGATTTCAGGTCCTGCGCCACCCGCTCCACCTGCTCCAGGCCTTGGTAGAAGCGATCTACCTCGCGAAACAACCGCTGCGCTTCCGCGCCCGGGATGAGCCGGTTGCCTTCGCGCCTGAAAAGCCGTATGGACAGAGCCTTCTCGAGGTCCTTGATCAAACGGCTGACTGCCGGCTGACTGACCACCAATAGTTCTGCGGCCATGGTCATGCTGCCAGTGAGCATGACCTTGCGGAACGCCTCAAGTTGTCGAGGATTGATGTGCATGGAGCGACTACCGTCTCAGCGTGATTCCCAGTGGGTCGCCTTTAAGCATAACAAATCCTTATGTGCGTCCAACAGGCTCTGGAGTTGTTTCTTCAGGTCTGTCAATCAATCATCAGCCACATCGGATCTGGGCCACGCGTGGGTGCTCAAGCGGCGATCTCGCTGACCGGTTCGTGACGCGACGTCCCGCAACTGCGGGCGCGCTCCTCGACCTCAAGATTTCCGGCAACGGAATGCAGGTATGTCAGGTGCCGGCCACGTGGGTGGGTGGGTGAAGCCATTCGACCTCGCTGATCCCGGCAACAGAGATTTACGCAGGACAAACATTTATGGTTCGAATTGGCATTGATGTAGGTGGCACCTTCACGGACTTCGTGATGGCCGACACGAGCACGGGAGCCTTGTCGTTCTTCAAGGTTCCTTCCTCTCCGGCAGATCCGTCTGTGGCCATCGCCCACGGCACACGCGAGATGCTTGAGCACTTTGGCGTGTCGCCGGCCGACGTCGAATATTTCGGGCATGGCACCACGGTCGCGACCAACATGGTCATCGAGCGGCGTGGCGTGGTCACAGGCTTGATCACCACAGGAGGATTCCGCGACGTCCTCGCCATTGGGCGGCAGACCCGCCCTTCGTTGTTCGACTACAGCGTGCACAGGCCAGCGCCGCTGGTACCGCGCTGGCGCCGGCTTGAGAACGAAGAACGCCTCAATGCCCAGGGAAACGTCTTGCGTCCTCTCGATGAACGCACCCTGGAAACCCAAGTGCGAGAGTTGGTTGCGAGCGGAGTCGAGTCCATTGCGATCGTCTTCCTCCATGCCTACCGCAACCCCGCCCATGAAGAACAGGCGCGCAGGATCATCGAGCAAGTGGCACCTGGTCTCCACGTCAGCGTTTCGTCCGAAGTACTGCCCGAGTTTCGCGAGTTCGAGCGCACCTCGACGACGGTACTGAACGCCTATGTCGCACCTCGAATGCAGCACTACCTCGATCAGCTGTGCAGGCGGATCGTCGAGGTAGGGGTGGACGCTGAGCCTCTGACGTTCCATTCCAACGGTGGCCTGATGCCCATCAAGACCGTTGAGCGTCTACCGGTGCTGACCTGTCTATCGGGTCCAGCAGCCGGCGTTGTGGGCTCGACCGTGATCGGCGCGACCGCAGGACTCTCGGAGATCATTACCTTCGATGTCGGCGGCACCAGCACCGACGTCTCTCTCATCACCAATGGGCGCCCCAGCTTCACCTCGGACCGGCTCGTGGCGGGATACCCGGTCAAGATGCCGATGGTGGACATCCATGTCGTCGGCGCGGGGGGCGGTAGCGTCGCCCGGCTTGACGACATCGGTGCACTGAAGGTGGGCCCCGACAGCGCCGGCGCGGTTCCCGGTCCCGTCGCATTCCAGCGAGGCGGTGCGGAGCCGACGCTGACCGACGCCAACATCGTGCTCGGCCGCCTCAATCCGACGACGTTGCTCGATGGCCGCATGAAGGTCGATCGGCAGGCCGCGGTGGACGTGATCGAAGAATGCATCGCCCGCCCTCTGGGCCTGTCGGTCGAAGAGGCTGCATTCGGAGTCCTGCGCATTGCGACCGCCAACATGAGTCGCGCGATCCGGGCCATCTCGACGGAGCATGGCCATGATCCGGCAGATTTCGTGCTGTTCGCTTTCGGTGGCGCTGGCCCTCTGCATGCAACGGAGGTCGCCCAGGAATGCGGCATCGCCAGCGTTCTGGTCCCCCACGAACCTGGAACGATGTGCGCACGCGGTATTCTGCTCGCGAACATCAGCCGGGATTTCGTGCGAACCCAGCTCGCACTCCTCGACGACGAGAGCTGGAACGACGTGGGGCGTCTGACAAAGGACATGCTGGCCGATGGCAGTGCGTGGCTGGAGCGCGAGCGCGTGCCCGCGGAACGCCGTCGGTTCAACCTCGCCATCGATGCCCGCTACCAAGGCCAGACACACGACATTCGAGTGCAGGTCGAATCTGTCGATCGCGCCGATCAGTCCTCGTTCGTCGACGCTTTCCATCAAGCCCACCGTGCGCAGTACGGTCATGACCACGCGGGACGCCAACTGGAAGTCGTGTCCTGCCGCGTCCAAGCCGTCGGTTTGGTCGCAAAAGACTCGGCGCCAAAGGTTCTACCGCCCGCGGCAACAGGTCAGAAAGCGGAGCGCCCCGTCTATTTCGGGCCAGACCACGGCTGGATCATGACCCCAGTCCATCACCGCAGCACACTGCCAGCCGGCGGTGAACTCACTGGACCGGTGGTCATCGAGGAAATGAGTTCGACCACCGTAGTGCTCCCCGGCCAACTGGCCGTGATCGATCGTTTCGGAAATATCCGCATTGATGTTTGAGGTTCCCGCCGTGACCACCCCTAGCTCCAATCAAGCGCCCGCTGCTGACAGCGAATCGACCTTCGATCCGATCGCAGTCGAGGTCTTCACGAACCGGCTGCTGGCCATCACCGAGTCGATGGCCAGCAACATGATGCGGGCATCCTTCTCCCCCCAGATCAAGGAGCGCCACGACTTTTCGGTCGGAATCTTCGACCACTTGGGCCGCCTCATCGCGCAGGGTACCCACATCCCCATCCATCTGGGATCGTTGCTCGGCGCGATGGAAGCCGTGCGTGCCCGCTACTCTCCGGCCGGGATTCTTGACGGCGACGTCTACATCTGCAACGACCCCTATGCGGCCGGCGGGACCCACCTCCCGGACATATCGATCGTCACGCCCATCTTCCTGGACGGCGCGCTCGTGGCCTTTGCCGCCAACATCGGGCACCATTCCGACATCGGAGGGGCGACACCAGGCTCCACGTCGGCCCGAGCGCGCACCATCTATGAAGAAGGGCTGCGCATTCCCATCTTGCGGGTGGCGCGCTCGCACGCAGTCGACGACGACGTGATTGCGCTGATTGCTCTGAACTCCCGGCTGCCCGAAGAGCGCGCGCTTGATCTTCGTGTCCAGGTCGCGACCAACGCGCATGGCGCCACTGCAATGCGCTCGCTCATCCACCGGATGGGTGGCGTACTGGCATTCCAAGGGGCAGTTGACGACGTTCTCGCCTACACCTCGCGCCGACTGGAGCACCGGATCGCCGCGCTCGCCTCGGGTCGCCACTCGTTCACGACGTGGCTCGATGACGACGGAAGTGGAGACGGCGGACCGGTGCCAGTGACTGCGACGGTCTTCGTCGATGGATCAAAGCTGGTAGTCGACATGGCCGGCACTGGGCCTCAATCCCGAGGTGCGATCAACGTGGCGGAGAGCGCGCTGCGTGCCACTGTCTACTATTGCGTGAAGGCGATGTTGGATCACGACCTGATGGCCAACAGCGGTCTGGCTGACGCCATCGTGATCCGCGCGCCAGAAGGTTCCATCGTCAATCCGCAGGCTCCTGCGGCATGCGGCGCCCGCACCATCACGTGCCAGCGCTTGGCTGGAGCCATCATCGGCGCGTTCCGCACCCTGCTGCCGCGCGATCGGCTGATCGCCTCGGGCTACGACACCCTTCCCGCGATCTCATTTTCCGGCACGCGTCCGGCCAGTGGGCGCTTCTACCTCTGCGGCGAGACGCTGGGGGGAGGCGGGGGAGCGCAGTCCGATGCAGACGGGATGGATGCGATTCACGTCCACATCACCAACTCAAGAAACCTCCCCTCTGAGGTCCTCGAGCACGAGTTTCCCCTCCACGTTGAACGGTACGGGCTCGCTGTCGACTCGGGCGGCGCGGGCGAGCATCGCGGGGGTCTTGGAATTGTGCGCCAGGTGCGCGCCTTGCAAGACGGAACCATCTTTTCCGCTCGCTCTGACAGCCATCTTCGCGGGGCGGAGGGTTTCGATGGGGGCGGCGAAGGCGGACGTGGGCGCCTGGTGCGAAATGCAGGCCTTTTGAATGAAGAGGTGCTTCCCTCGAAGGTCACCCACCTCGTGCTAGCCAAAGGAGAAACGATCCAGATCGAAACTCCGGGCGGCGCCGGCTTTGGCAATCCGCTTCAACGCGCTGTCGAAGCAATCGCCGAAGACCTGCGCGACGGGCTCCTCTCGGCAACCGCTTGCAAACGCCTCTACGGCCCAGAGCTCGCCCAACGGGCTGTCCACCTGTTGCACCCATCTGCACCGACCGAGATGCGATGAACTGACGGCGTGGAGTCGGAGCGGTCGAGCCGATGCTCACCGCCCACCTTGCCGCACAGCACGAATTCCTGCTCTTATACACACTACGTGGAGAATCAAGTGAAACGCGCCTTTCCGATCCTTTCGGTTCTTGTCGGGGCCCTCTTCCTGACAGCGACCGCTCGTGCGCAGGATGACTTTCCGAGCAAGGTCGTCAAGCTCGTCGTCCCGTTTTCGGCCGGTGGATCGACAGATCTGCTGGCGCGTAGCCTAGCTGAGCGGCTCGGCGAGACCTGGAAGCAGACAGTCATCGTCGACAACCGTGCAGGGGCCGGCGGACGGATCGGGGCCGACGCCGTCGCGAAATCGACGCCCGATGGCTATACGCTGCTCCTGGGGACGGTATCGACACACGCAGTCGCGCAGACGCTCTATCCCAAACTGCCCTACAACGTTCAACGCGACTTCGCCCCGATTTCCGAGTTGGTCACGATTCCACAATTGCTGTCGGTGAACCCTGCTCTACCTGTCCATTCGGTCCAGGAGTTCGTCGCCTACGCCAAGTCAAAGCCGGGCGAAATCGCTTACAACGGCAGTGTGGGAACAACGCCGCACATGTCCATGGAATTGCTTGCGACGCGAGCAGGAATCAAGCTGCTGCCAATTGCCTACAAAGGATCCGGTCCGGCAATGACCGACTTGATTGCAGGACAGCTGCAAGCGAGCTTTGACGTCATGGTGACGACGCTTCCGCACATGCAGACCGGAAGGTTGCGCGTGCTGGCTGTGACCAGCGCCAAGCGGAATCCTTTGGTGCCACAAGTTCAGACGATTGCGGAAACGGGCTACCCCGGATATGAGTCCGACGTCTGGTTCGGATTGTTCGCCCCCGCGGGCACACCATCCCGCATCGTCAACAAGATCGGCGCAGACGTCCGCGCTGTGCTGGCAGAGCCGAAGATGCGCCAGAAACTGGAAGGGGCGGGTTTCTCCATCGTTGCCAGTACTCCAAGCGAGTTCACGATCCGAGTCAAGGACGACATCGAGAAGTGGCGCAAGGTCATCGTCGATGCCAAGATCAAGGTGGAGTGACAGAGCGCCCGATCGATCCCAACGACGTAGCGGGCTTCAAGGAGTTGATGAAATTCTGCCGTTGCTCGCGGCTGACTCGGGCCGCTCTTTCTTGAGGTCCGCTGGGCGACACCAATGACCCACCCCGCCGAATCGGGCAATTGCCCGGTGTGAGGCGGGCCGAACATGCCCGCCGAAGAGATCAACCAGCGGCTTGATCGCATCGTGGTGGGTGATTTGAAGCACATCTGGGCGACGGCCGACTAGCATCGAACTCATTGCGCACTGCCACCTACGCTGTGGCCTGTGAGCGCATCCTGATGGGCACGAGAGAAGCGCGACCTCTTTCCTTGACTGCTCTTTCTCCTCTGCACGGGCGATGCGCCGCTGCTCTCCGGATCAGGTACTGCCCACGCAGCGGTCTGAACCGCCCCGGGATTTGAGGAGGCTCCAACACTTGAGAAGATGGAGCCATGAACAAGTCGAACAAGTTCTCGCCTGAGGTCCGGGATCGGGCAGTGCGAATGGTGCAGGAGCACCGCGGGGAGTACCCATCGCTGTGGGCCGCTGTCGAGTCGATCGCACCGAAGATCGGTTGTGTGCCGCAAACGCTGCTCGAATGGGTTAAGGAAGGTCTGCACAACGCGCATTCAAGCAGCGACTGCAGTCATTGACAGACCATGAGACGCGAGATCGGCAGCAGGAGCAATTCGGTGAGCGTTTGGACGCGCTCATCGCGCCGCTTTCGCACCTCCACACGCGCGTTTGGCGCGCTGCAGACGGACTCATGCCCGCGCTCCCATCAACTGCCGTCGCGCCGTCCACAGGTTCGACAGCGCGAACAGCGTGACAAGCTGCGCGGTGTTCTTCACCAAGCCTCGGTAGCGGACCTTCGTGAACCCGAACTGCCGCTTGATCACGCGGAACGGGTGTTCGACCTTGGCGCGGATGCTGGCCTTCATCTTCTCCACCCGCTCGGCCACGAAGTCGGGCTGGATGAACGGGTTGAGCTTGCGTCGCAAGCCCGGGGCATGGCCACGTGCCACGTCGGCCCGGCAGCCTCGGGCCGCTTGTGCACCCCTTGGTAGCCTGCATCGCCGAAGGCCGCTTGCTCCTGCCCGTGCAGCAGCGCGCCGGCCACGTTCAGGTCGTTCACGTTCGCCGCCGTGCCGATCACGCTGTGCACCAGGCCCGAGCGCGCGTCCACGCCGATGTGCGCCTTCATCCCGAAGTACCAGTTGTTGCCCTTCCTGGTCGGCTTCATCTCGGGGTCGCGCTCGCCGTCGGCGTTCTTGGTCGAGCTCGGCGCCGAGATCAGCGTGGCGTCCACTACCGTGCCGGTGCGCATGAGCATGCCCTTGGCCTGCAGGATGTCGTTGACCACGCGCAGCATGTCCAGCGCCAGGTTGTGCCGCTCCAGCAGGTGGCGGAACCGCAGGATGGTGGTTTCGTCGGGCAGCCGGGCAGTGACGCCATCGAGCTTGGCGAACTCGCGGTACAGGGGCACGTCGTGCAGCTGCTCCTCCATCGCCGGGTCGCTCAGCCCGAACCACTGCTGCAGGTAGTGGATGCGCAGCATCGTCTCGATGCCGAATGGCGGACGGCCGGTCTTCGCCTTCGGGTAGTACGGCGCCACGATCTGCACCAGCGCTCCCCAAGGCACCACGCGTTCCATCTCTTCCAGGAACTCGCGCTTGCGGGTCTTCTTGGTCGACAGGTTCAAGCCCAGGCCGAGTTGCTTCATGGTCGTCGCGCTTCGATGCTTCGATGCCTCAGGTCATGCAAGATTCGGGCGAGTTATGCAGACCTTCCTTAATTTAAGCGCCAAGAGGTTGACAGCGGCGTACGTGACGGTGTGGCAACGGCTGAAGCGCAGCGCGTCAAAGAGCTGGAACGCGAGGTCAAGGAGCTGCGCCGTGCCAACGAGGTCCTGAAGCTGGCCAGCGCGTTTTTCGCTCAGGCGGAGTTCGACCGCCGACTCAAGTCCTAATGGACTTCATTGACGAGCACCGGCGCACCTGCGGGATCGAGCCGATCTGCAAGGTGCTGCAGATCGCCCCGTCGGGGTATCGACGCTATGCCGCGCTGGTGCGCGCGCCGCACAGGCGCTGCGCTCGAGTTCGACGAGACGAGGTACTGGCGCCGCAGATCACGCGCGTCTGGCAGACCAATATGCAGGTCTACGGAGCTGACAAGGTCTGGCGACAACTGATCCGTGAAGGCACGACCGTCGCGCGGTGCACCGTCGAGCGGTTGATGCGTCGGCAGGGTCTGCGCGGCGTGATGCGTGGCAAGGTGATCCGAACAACGATCAGCGATAGCAAGGCGCCTTGCCCTCTGGACAAAGTGAATCGGAAGTTCCGGGCCGAGCGGCCGAACCAGCTCTGGGTCTCGGACTTCACATATGTCTCGACCTGGCAGGGCTGGCTTTACGTGGCCTTCGTGATCGACGTGTTCGCTCGGCGCATCGTGGGCTGGCGGGTGAGCAGTTCGATGCGAACGGACTTTGTGCTCGACGCGTTGGAACAGGCGCTGTACGCGCGTCAGGCCGAGCGTGACAGCAGCTTGGTCCATCACTCGGATCGCGGGTCGCAATACGTGTCCATTCGGTACAGCGAGCGCTTGGCAGAGGCCGGCATCGAGCCGTCAGTGGGCAGCACGGGCGACAGCTACGACAACGCCCTTGCCGAGACGATCAACGGGCTCTACAAATCGCCGAGCGCCATGGAAGACCAAGGAGGCCGTTGAGCTCGCTACGCTGGAATGGGTGGCTTGGTTCAACAACCACCGCCTGCTCGAACCCATTGGCTATATCCCACCCGCAGAAGCTGAAGCAAACTACTACCGGCAACTCGCCAGTCAAGCCGCCGCTGTGGCTGCCTGACTTAAACCAAACAGCCTCCACGAAAGCCGGGGCGGTTCAGTCAAACGATCAAGGTCAACATCCAATTGGGCTGCAGGGCTGCAGGCGCCCTCAATGCAATCATCGCTTCACCCAGGCCGTGCACCCGTCTCCCGAGTGTTGTGCAGCACTTCGTAAGCGGTCAGTAGACCGCGCCCTTGCGCATGGCACCGGCTGTTGATCAGCAATTGGCACTGGCAAGGTGCCAAGGCAACAGGGCCTCGAAGTCTTCGACGGTTTTGGCCTTGGGCAACTCAACGAGCAGCGCCGTGAGGTACCGGTAGCCATCGATCCCATTGGCCAGGCAGGTTTGCAGCAGCGAGTACAGGTTCGCGCTGGCGTTCGCGCCGGCCACCGTGTCGGCGAATAACCAGTTGCGGCGCCCGACGACGAACGGGCGGATCGCGTTTTCGCAGGCGTTGTTGTCGATCGGGTATCTGCCGTCGGCGACGTAGCGCACGAGTTTGGGCCACTGCGCGGTGACGTAGTGCAATGCCTTGCCCAGCAGGCTGCCCGGCAACACGCCGTGCAGGTGCTGCAGTGCCAGAGCCTCGATCTGCTCGAGCACCTTCGCACTGTGCAGCGTTCGCTGTTGCTGAAGCGGCGCTGCGTCAAGGTCGTCGCGGCGAGCGTCGGCTTCGACCTTGTACAGCCGGCCGATGAGTTCGATGAAGCGCGCCGGCAATTGCTCCGGCCCACGCTTGTCCTTGGGCAACGCCTGCAACGCGTCGTTGAAGTACCTCCTGCAATGGGCCCAGCATCCGAGGTGCACGAGCCGATGCTGCTCGGCGATCGCCGCGTAGGGCTCGTAGCCGTCGCTCATCAGCACGCCGCCGGAGCGCATGCCCTCATACAGTGTCCTGGCCGAGTGCGTGCTGCGGCTGGGCGAGTAGCCGAACAGGCGGATCGGTGGCCCGGTGCCTTCTGCGCCGCTGGCTTCGGTCATCTGCACCCACATGTAGCTCTTGGCCTGGGCCTTTCTTCCCGGCTCCTTGAGCACCTGCACCTCGGTCTCGTCGCCGTGCACGATGAACGAGTCCAGCAGCGCGTCGCGCAGCAGGTTGACCACCGGCTGCACCGCCTGGCCCACCCGCACGACGCTGGCGGCCAGCGTGTTGCGCGACAGCTCCGTGCCGCCGAAGCGGCCCAGCAGCACCGCCTGCCGGTACAGCGGCAGACCATCCAGGTACTTCGACGTGATCCAGGCCAGCGCCGCTTCGCTGAGCAGCCCCTTGGGGATGATTTGCAGCGGCTTCTGGGCCAGGCGCAGGCCGCCATCGCAACACGGGCATGCGTACTTGACCCGCTCGTGGCGGATCACGCGCACCTGCTGCGGCACGACGTCCATTTGCTCGCTGACCTCCACACCGATCTCGCTCAAGCGCGTGCCGTCGTGCGGGCACACGCGCTCGTCCTCGGGTAATTCGTGGCGCCGCACGTCGCGCGGCAACGGCCGCGCTTGGCACGCTGGTGCGCCGGCACGTCGATCTTCTCGTCCTCGGCCTCGGCGGCCGCTGGCTGGGCCTGTGCGCCTTCGACCTCGGCCTCGTTGAAGAACAGGTCCTTCTGGTGCGTGGCGCTGACTTCGCTCTTGGCGTCGAAGAGCTGGCGCTTGAAGCGGTTGAGCTGCTCCTTGAGCAGGTCGCGCTCGTTGCGCAGCACGCGCACCTCGCCAAGTGCATCGCTCAACGCCTTCTTCAGCGCTTCGATTTCTTCGGACGTGGGCATGCGAGTCATCGGCTGCGCATTCTCATCATCGCGCGTGCCGTCGTACCCGCAATCTTCGCATCGGCCGGTAACAATGCCGAGCTGGCGCAACCAACTCGTACAGTGATGGCGCTTTACGCCACGCGCTCGTAGATCCGCTGGGGATGGCGCTGCACAACGCCGATGTCGATGCCCTCGAGCAGCCAGTGCAGTTGCTCCACCGTCAACGTCGGCACGGTGTCGGCGGCTGGCCAGATGAAGCGGTCCTGCTCCAGGCGCTTGAGCAGCAGCCAGTAGCCGTTTCGATCCCAGCCGAGGATCTTCACACGGTTGCGCCGGCGGTTGCTGAACACGTAGGCGCACGGCGCGAACGGATCCAGGCCGAGCGCCTGTTCCACCAGCAGCGCCAGGCCGTTGATGCTGAGCCGGAAGTCGATCGGCTCTCGGTGCATGTAGACCTTCAGGGCTTCGTCGAGGCGGAACACCGCAGTCTCCCCAGCCCTTCGATGAGCTTGATCACGCCATCCAGGTCGGCGCCACGCATGTCGAGTGTTGCCCCGTTGGGCAGGCGGACCTGAACGTCCAGCGGCGCTACCGTCCGCGGCGGCGGTGGCGACGCCGCAGAATCCACCTGGACTGCCACGAAGGCCGACGTCGCTGGCATCTCGATGACGTCGCTGCGCGCCGCAACAACGCCGCCCTTGCCGCGCTCGTGCTGCCGCAACCAATTGCTCAGCACGTTGGCATTGATCCCGCACGTCCTCGCGATCTTCGCCAGCGACACGCCCGGCTGCCGGCACACTCGCACCAGCTCGCCGCGCGCCTGCGGGTCGTAGATGCTGCGTCCGTCGCGCTTGCGGCCGACCACCAACCGCTTGGCGATTGCCTCGACTTCCTCTGTCATTACGTGCCCACCTTCCTACGTGGGCACGTAGGCTCTCAGGCATGGGTCCGACGTTCAAGGGCGCGTTTTATTGACCGCTTACAGCACTTCTCTAGCAACGATACGATGAAGTCGTCGACCGACGGACCAGATAACGAAGGCTGCGACAGGAATCGAGCAGGCGGAGGCCAATTCGGGTGAGAGCGAGTACCCCAGCTTGTTCGCCGCCTTCGCCAGGTATCCGATGAGCCCAGCAACGTAGTAGGTGATCGCCGCTATCGACAGCCCCTCGACCGTGGACTGTAGATGCAGCTGCATCCGTTGTCGGCGGTTCATAGCAATCAGATTCGCTTCGCTGCTCTGCTGTTGTTCGATGTCTACCCGGGTGCTGAGAAGGCTGCTGACTCTGGAGACACGTTGCGAGAGTGCACCTTGACGCCGCGCGGCCCACTCGCAGGTGCTACGCGCCGGCGACAGCCTCCGCTCGATGAACTCGCTGAAACTCTGCAAGCCACTGCTCGGGTGCTCATTCAAGTCCCGAAGTCGCTTGTCGACCAGTTCGAAATAGGCAGCGCTCGCCGTAAAGCGTGCCTGCGTGGCCGCGTGCTGACTTTCGACCTCCCCGGCCAGCTTGGTCAGCCGGTCCAGCAACAGCGGCTCGTCTCTTCGGTCTGCACTGCAGATGGCGTCTGCCAGCCCCGCTAGCTCGCGCTCGGCATGCGCCAATGTCGCGGCGGAAGCTCTTGCTACCGGCAGGCCCAGCAGTGCGGCCATGCGGTAGGTTTCAAGCTCCAGCATACGTTGAACGGTTCGTCCGATCTGCTGCGGAGCAAGTTCGCTCACCACGAGCACCATGCGGGACAGTCCGTCTGAATGGATCGCAAAGTCGGTGAAGGCGGCTGCACCGCCAGCCGCAACCGTAGATCCGACCAGCGTTTCCTTCCGAAGAAGGCCGTTCACCGGAAAAGTATCCAGTTCCGGTCGACCGGAGACCACCCAAAGGCGGACGGCCGCGAGCGCGAGGCCAGGGACTCGAGCCAGCCAGTCGGCGGGCAGCCCGTCCAACGGCCCAACGGCAGCGTCGTGCTCCATTGCCCGCGAAAACGTCCAGGTGACGAACTCGGTGTGCAGTTCCCAGCGCAGTCGAACCGAACCCAGGTCAACGCGGGAATGGATTGCGTCGTCGTCCGGTAACGCCATTTGCCGCCCGCTGAGAAGTTCCGTCAAGTGGTGACGGCTTCGGCCTCTCTCGGCTTCGTCGGTCGTCATCACCAAGTGCACGATCGCCAGGGGTGCCCTCATCGACTCGGGCGGTCGCGCGTGAATCTCGTAGTGGAGTGCGCCCCGTTCTGGATGGGCCGGCAGCGGCAAGCCAGAGATGCTTGTCAACGACATGGCGACTCACACTGTCGACTCTGTTTGGCGAAGTTCAATGGGGGCGGTGACACGATCTTCGCCGCAAGCACGAGCACCGAATCCGTCATGAGGTAGCCACTCAAGATCGTCAGCAAACACCAAGGTTCGCAAGTGAAGGCGCGCCGCTGAGGACACCATGTGCAACCCAACGGCGGAGAGAGCAAGAGTGCCCACACTGCAACCGCCGCCGGTGCGACGTGGTCCCACGCTGTATGCAGCATGCCGACAAGCCGAGCCGCAGAAGCCCGGCTGCTGCACATCTGCCGATGTTCCCGTGTTTCCCCTGCAGACAGACCCACCCCGCGGGCGGCAACGCTCCCCGGGCTCCTGCATTAGGTCTGCGGGGCTTGGACGGCGGCCGTCACCACGATTTCAACCAGCGTGCCGGGCTTCGCCATGCTGCACTGAGCCGTGGCACGAGTCGGGGCATGTCCCGGCGCAATCCACGTGTCCCAGACTTCGTTCATACCGGCAAAGTCATCTTGGATGTTCTTGATCCAGATCTGCGCAGTCAGCAGTCGACTCTTGTCGGTTCCGGCCGCAGCGAGGTAGTGGTCGATCTTAGCCAGGGTCTCGCGGGTCTGCCCCTGGATGTCCTGGGCCTTGTCGTCGGCGGTCTGCCCGCTCACGAACACGATCCCGTTGTACACCACGACTCGGCTGCGGCGCGCATTGGTTTCCAATCGAGTGATGTTGCTCATAGATCTTCCAAATGTGAAGATTCAATAGTTGAACCGAGTGTTCTACCCAAACTGAGTCTGAGAGGCTGGAGCTCGCCAAACCCCCAGTTCGTCATGAGAGCAGCCGGATGTTCCATGCACAGTACGCGGCGTTCCAGTTGGAACTTGATCAGCGCTGCCCCAAAAGTGCAGGGCTCCGAACCATGTCTTCTCACTTCTCATCGCCATCAACCTGTCTCGGATCACGCGCGATCCTCGATCACCTGAAGTGCATCAACCTACTTTTCTATGAGGGGCAATCGCGGGCAAAGAAGAGTTGACGCAAAAGTGGCACCGGGCCACGCCGATGCCAAAGCTTGGAGACACCGACGCTCAGAAACTGTGGCGAAGACCCAGATCGAAGCCCGAGGACGACTGGTTTGCCGCCGTGATCGCGCCGTTAAGCGAGGTAGTCGCTCCACCGCTGTTGTTGACGCGCGCGTAGGTGCCGTACAGCGCCGTTCGCCTCGAGAGGCTATGTACGTAGCCCAGGGAGATCTTCTTCGTCTCCGGATTACCCGCGGCTGAAGTTTGATAGGACGACCACTGTGCCTTGAACTCGCCAACCCCGACGCGATACCTGCCGCCGATCTGCGGACCGCGGCCAGTCAGACCGGTCAAGGTATCGACCTCTTCGCGGTAGTAGCCACCCATCAGCGTGAAGTCGGCGAAGACGTAGCTCGCGCCCAGATTCAGCGAAGTGATGTCTCCGGCCGTCGCGGTACTCGCGTACTGCGTGCGTGTTCCGGAGAGGGCAACGTTCAGGGCACCGGCCTTGTAGCCGATACGCAGGCCGCCACCGGTGCCGTCATCCTTGGTCGCTCCGGCGTTGCTCGCGTTCTCGCCCACGTAGTACTGAAACAGGCCGTAGAAGCCGCCGAGGTTCGGTGGCAGAAAATACATGACCGCGTTGGACACGCGTGTGGGAATCGGCCCGGTAAGTGCCCCCACAAAGGCCTGCGATGCGCCGACACCGCTGTTGCCGTAAGGATCGAACTCGAAGCGGTTGTAGTAGGCGGCAGAGTAGTCGCGTCCCAGGCGGACCTCACCCCAGTTGCCGGCAAGGCTGACAGTGGCGCGACGGCCGAAGGTGAGGCTGCCACCGCCAGAGGTGCCCGTCGACTGGTTGTTCGTGTTCGTGGTACCGCCAGTGCCAGTGTCGACATTGATCCCGGACTCGAGCCAGAAGCCAGCTGTCAGACCATCGCCCAAATCCTCCGTACCACGGAAGCCCAGCCGCGAGCTCCCGATCCCGCCAGAGCCCACCTGGTTGCGATCTGCAACGCTGCCGGAGCCGCGCTGGACGTTGACGTCGACGATGCCAAACACCGTGACGGACGATTGAGCTGCTGCCAGGCCCGATGCCGCCAGCAGTGCCGAGGAAACAAAGAGATTCTTCATGGGTTTTCCTATAAAGTGCCCCGGCGCAGCTCCTCCCCTGCTAGCCTTTCGGGAATTCGCATCCGGTGTGCAAGGCAGACGATGAAACACAGTTCCCCTCCGCCTCACATGACGTCCGAGGAGTAGGGTGTTGATTGGGGTGCCGTGGGCGACGCGACAAAAGGATGCCCACCGCGTTGTCAAAAGACCGCAGATGTCCGTTTTTTCGGGGGTGGAGTTCAGCTCAGGTCATCGGTATGCGCTCCTTCAGCAAGGTTGTGCTGATTGCTCGAGGAAACGTTTGGCCTTGAGGCCCGCGATCGAAATCGGCGTACTGCCCGTGGTGATCAGGTCCGCCAGGACGACGCCGACGGCGGGACCGAGCTGGAAGCCGTGTGCCGAGAATCCCGCTGCGTGGATAACCCCTGGCGCATTGACGGCACCGATCAGCGGCAATCCATCGGGTGTGAAGCCCTCGATCCCCGACCAGCAACGCGCGATCGCCGCCTGCGTCAGAATCGGGAAGAACTTCGATGCCTGACGTGCTGCCTGCACCAAGCCCGACAAGGTGAGGTCTGCGCGCCCGGTGCCTAGATCGACCGTGCTGCGGCGGCCGCCTCCAATCACAACGGTGCCGTTGTCGAATTGCTTGACCGACAGCGCTTGGCCAGAGACGCTGACGACAGGAGACAGGAACGGCGCCAAACGAGTGGTGACGATCTGCATTGAGCCGTTGGCCTCAATCGGGAGGTTGTCGCCGAACAGGCTTCCCACTTGTGCTGCCCAGGCTCCGGCGCAGTTGAGAATTTGATTGGCGCGAATCTCGTGTCCGTTCTTCGTGAGAAGCCGCCACGCGCTTCCGACTCTCGATGCCGAGTGGACGGACGCGCCCTCAGCGAATCGAGCGCCGAGGGCTTCGGCCTTACGACGAAAAGCCTGCGTCGTCCGAAATGGCAGCGCGCTTCCATCGTCGACGACATAGGCGGCCCCGGCGATGGGCCCGACGAAGGCCGGCACGAGGTCGCGCACCTCGGGCGGCGCCAAGAGACGCTCCACATGCGGTAGACCGGACTGCGCGATCCGATTGCTGCGGGCACGCAGCGCTTCGAGGTTCTCCGAGTCAGTAGCAATTTTCAACTGCCCCGACTGGAGATACCCGCAATCGTCATCCACCAGTTCGCCAATGCGCGACCACAAGCGCTTCGAAGCCAGCGCCAGAGGCAGCTCAGCGATATGCCGTCCGAGGGTACGTACGCCCCCCGCGTTGACGCCGGATGCATGACGGCCTGCGTACTCGGATTCCAGGACAAGTACGTCCACCCCTCGCAATGCCAGTTCCCTAGCCGCGGCGCAGCCTTGTATCCCACCGCCGACGATGGCAACTTCCGTCGTGATGGCAGTCACTTATCGTCCTCCACAGCGGCCAATTCACCGATCGTGATCGGCGAGAGGGGCAGGCGCTGACGCGGAGGAGCGCTGAGTGGAAGCTGGCCCTCGCGGCCAAGAGTCGCAATCGAATGCGAGCACATCCGACCTTGGCACGGCCCCATGCCGCAGCGCGTGAGGCTCTTCACAAAGTTCAGATTGCCGTTGGAGTGGTCCATCAGCGGAGCGAGTGTCCCGACCGTCACGTTCTCGCATCGGCACACCACGGTGTCCGGGTCGCTCGAGAGCAAGTTGCTATCGCTGGGCGAGTACAGGCGATCCAGGAAGCGTCGCAACCGCATGTGCTTGCGCAGTTCATGTACCAGCGACATCTCCCGCGCAGACCGTTGCTGCCCGGTCGTGTTGCGCACAAGATGCAGGGCGGCCAAGCGTCCCTGAATCTGCGACGCGTCAGCGCCCACGATGCGGGCGCAGTCTCCGAAGGCATAGACATTCGGCTGCGACGTTTCACCGTTCTCGCCGACGGTCAGTTCCCAGGCGCGACGCTCCGGTGACCAGGACCAATCGCAACCCAGCGCCAAGCCAAGCTCCACGTTGGGCACGAGGCCTTCATGAAGCAATACGGCGTCGCACGGCAATCGATGCGTCTTGCCACGCGCCTTCCAGGAAATCGCCTCTACCGCTGCGTCCCCATCGACGCGCAGTTCACGCACCCCGTTGTGAACAGCGACGCCGGCGAGCCGGATGCGCGCCAGCAGCTTCAGACCTTTGTAGAACTGGCCATGGCGGATCGCTCCCGGAAGCGCGCGAAGAGCGGCCGGATAGTTGCGCCAAGGCGTGGTGTCGAGCAGCGCCTCAACCTTCCGGCCGGCCGCGATGTACTGTGCCGCGACCAGGTAGAGCAGCGGCCCTGATCCCGCAAGAACAGCGCCGTTCACGGCTATCGCGGCACTCTTGAGCATCACTTGCGCCGCGCCAGCCGTGAAGACACCGGGTAAGGTCCAGCCAGGGATGGCCACCGGCCGCTCGCGTGCGCCGACCGCGATGGCCAGCGTTTTCCCGCTCGCTCGGGTCGACTCCCCGCTGACGCTGAACCAGACCTCGCCGGACGGCAGTGCGTGCCAAACCCGCGCACCGGCGACGTGGGTGAGCCTGTCGCATTTCAGCGTGTCGACCAGCTTAGCGCCCCGCCAGTAGTCCTCGTCGAAGATCTTCGCCACGCGCAGACGCGACCTCGTCACGCCGCGATAGATCTGCCCCCCCGCCTCGGGCTGCTCATCGAGAAGCAGCACTTCCAGACCTGCTTGCGCGCATTCCGTGGCCATCGCCATCCCGGACGGTCCCGCGCCGATCACGATCAGGTCGTATTGCTTCATGCCGTCTTCACGTCCATTCCGGCTCTCACGCGCGTCATGCAGGCGCGCTGCTGCTGGCCATCCACTTCGAGCAGACATTCGAAACACACGCCCATCAGACAGTACGGCGCACGCCGCAGTTGTGTGACCGGATGCGTGCGCAGCGTCAACTCACCGTCACGTAGCAGCGCTGCTGCCAGGCTGGTCCCCGCTGCCACATCGCGCGGCATCCCGTTGACGGCAACGGTCACCATCTCGACCGCGTCGGCATGTGGCACGTCGTCAAAGTGAGCCGTCATCGTGTGTCCCCCTTCGCCCCCTCGCCGGACAGCAGGCGCTCCAGGCCGAAGCCGCGATCCAGCACCACCATGAGTGCCAATGCCAGGAAGATCAGCGTGGAAGACACCGCGGCCACCAGGGGGTCCACGGTCTCCTCGATGTGCAGGTAAATGCGGACAGGCAGCGTCGTCATGGAGGGCGAAGCCAGGAAGACAGTCATCGTTGTCTCGTCGAAGCTGTGAATGAACGCCATCAGCCAGCCGCTCACCACGCCCGGCAGCGCCAGCGGCAGCGTGACGCGCCGAAACGCCGTGAAAGCCGACGCCCCCAACGAGCGCGCCGCCTGTTCGATGCTCCCATCCATGCCGGTGTAGGCACTCATCAGCAGACGCAGTGCATAGGGCATCACCACCACCGTATGGGCCAGCGACAGGCCGATGAAGCTGCCGCGCATACTGGTCAGCGCGAAGAACTGTAGGAAGGCAATGCCCAGCACCAGATGCGGCACCAGCAGCGGCGACATCAGCATCGTCGCGATCGTGTCGCGACCCGGAAAGCGCATGCGGGCGATCGCCAACGCAGCGGGGATGGCCAAAAGCACCGCGACCGACGCCGAAGCCACGCCCAGCCACAAGCTTTTGCTGAAGGCGGAGAGGAACTGCTGGTCGCGCAGCATGGCCTCGTACCACCTCAGCGACATTCCGTTGGTGGGCAAGGACAGGTAGCTGTTGGCCGTCAGCGAGACCAGCACCACCATCACGAGCGGCGAGGCCAGGAAGGCGACGAAAAGCCAGTGAAAGATCAGTGCAAGAGGACCATTCTTCATGATTCGAACACCTGGGCGTAGCGCTTTACAACGGCCTTGTTGATGCCGACCACGATGGCAATGTTCACCACCAGCAGCAGGACCGCCAGGGCCGAGCCCAATGGCCAGTTCATGTTGCTCAGGAACTCCTCATAGGCCGCGGTAGCCACGACCTTGAAGCGCCGGCCACCGACGATTGCGGGCGTCGCGAACGCCGTGGCCGCCAGGGAGAACACAACCACCGCACCAGATAGCGCGCCGGGCACCACTTGCGGTAGCACCAGGCGGCGCAGCAACGTCCATTGGCCCGCCCCGAGCGAAGCCGCCGCACGCAATGTGTCTGCCTCCAGGCGCTGCAAGCTGGTCCACACTGAAATGACCACGAAGGGGACCAGTACGTGCACCAACGCGATCACCACGCCCGTCATCGACTGCAGCAAGGTGAAGTTGGGTTCCACCCAGCCCACTCGCGTCATGACATTGACGATGGGGCCCGCCGGGCCGAGCAGCAGCGCCCAGCCCAGGGTACGAACCACCACGGCCACCAGAAGCGGCGCCAGCACGATGAGCAGGAACAGGCCCTGCCAGCGGCGGTGCATTCTGTAGATGACAAAGGCCTGCGCGATGCCAAGCACCACGCAGATCACCATGACCAGGAGCGACATCGACAGCGTGCGGCCGTACACGCTCCAGAAGTAGCTGTCCCCCAACACTTCGACGTAGTGCTTCAAGGTCCAGCCTTCGCCCTGCGCGTCCACGCGGAAGCTCAGGGCGAACATGAGCATCAACGGGATCGCCAGTATGGCGGCGTACAGCGCCAGCGCCGGCACGGTGAGCGCGAAGGAACGCGCGGACCGCATCATGACTCCACCCTGCCGTCGACCTGGCGCAGATCGGCATCGGACCAGGTGAGGCCCACCGATTCCCGCTCGCCCGGGGCAAGACGCTGGTGCGCCGGCGATTGCACCAGCACCTCGCCGAGCTGGGTGTCCACCACGTAGACCAGGTGGTCACCTTGGTAGACACGCGCGGCGACCTTGCCCTGCAGGCGGGCCCCATGCGGATCACAGAAGCGCAGCGATTGCGGCCGTAGTCCGACAGCGCCGCTCCCCACGTCCACATCCGGCACGACGGCACGCCACTGCTCGGCGTTCCAAAGGTTCATCTTGCCGATGAAGCCCGCAACGAAGGCGGTTAGCGGCGCGTCATATATCTGCGCGGGCGGCCCCACCTGTTCCAGCCGGCCATTGTTCAGTACGGCAATCTTGTCGCCCAAGGCAAGCGCCTCGGCCTGGTCGTGCGTCACCATCACAGCCGTGAGTCCGGCGGCGCGGCAAACGCGGCGCAACTCTACCTGCATCTCCTCGCGCAACTGTGCATCCAGGTTGGACAACGGCTCATCGAGCAGGAGAAGCGGCGGGTCGATCACCATTGCACGTGCCAAGGCCACGCGCTGGCGCTGCCCACCGGACAACTGCTTGGGATAGCGGTGCGCGAGAGAAGCGAGCTTGACGGCGCTCAAGGCTTCTTTCACCTGGCGCGACCGCACGTCCGCCTTGACGCCGCGCATCTCCAGACCGAACGCCACGTTCTGCTCCACAGTCATGTGCGGAAAGAGTGCATAACTCTGGAACACGATGCCGATACCGCGGTCCTGCACCGGCACACGCAGCAGGTCCCGACCTGAAAGCGTGATCCTCCCGGCGCTCGCTTCGACAAAGCCAGCAATCATTTGCAAGGTTGTCGTTTTGCCGCAGCCCGAGGGGCCGAGCAGGCACACCAACTCTCCCTGCTCGATGTCGAGGTCTACGCCGTCCACCGCAACCACGCCGGGGTATGACTTGGTCAACCCTCGAATCTCTAGAAATGCCATCTCGTTTCCTAACGCAGTTCGCGCACAGATTCGTTATTTCTCGACGCGGCGCGCCCAGCGTTTCGCCCATTCGGACTTCTGATCGCTCAGGAGTTGTAGGTCCGGGGCGATCAGCTTGGCGACGCCTTGCGGGCCATACACGACCTTGCTGGCGGTGTCCGCATCGAGTTCGACGTTCTTGTTGGTGGGCCCCCATCCCGCCCCCTTCGCAAGGGCGACCTGTATCTGAGGTGACAGCAGGTGTTGCACGAAGGCTTGCGCAAGTGGCCGTTGGTCGCTGCCAGAAACGGGACACGCCGCACTGAACAGCGCGACGGCACCTTCCTTCGGATAGACGAAGGTCACCGGGAAGCCGGTGTCCGCCAGCGCTTGAGTACGGCCACTTCCCCACACGCCGATGGAGACCGCTTTTGTTTGGAACAGCTCCGACATCTTGCTCGACGTGCTCTCGAACGACGCGACGTTCGGTGCGAGTTTCTCCATCGCCTGGAATCCCGGCTCGATGTTGCGTTCGCTGCCTCCGTTGGCACGCGCCATCATCACCAGCGCGTGCAGGCCATAGCTGTTGTTGATGCTGGGCATTAGCAACTGGCCCTTGTATTTGGGGTCAGCTAGGTCGCGCCACGACGTGGGCGGTTGCCAGCCACGCGCCTTGAACTCGTCTTTGTTGTAGGCGATACCGGTCGCCACTACCGAGACTCCAGCGGCGCGATCCCCTGCGAATCGGGCAATGGGGATAAGCGCGTCGAACTCCTTCGACTTTGCGATCGGCTCACAGAGCTTCAGCGATATGGCTTGCTGCATGGGCCCATCGTCGAGCACAGCGACGTCGATCTCCGGCCTTGCGCGCTCAGCCTGCAGGCGCGCGAGATTGGTCGCGGAGGTGCCGGCCACGTACTCGACCTTGGCCTTGTGGACCTTCTCGAAGGTAGGAATGACTTGCTCCCGAAATACCTTCTCCGATGAGCCGCCGTAGCCCGCCACGTATAGCGTGGGGACATCCTGCGCGTGGACTGTTGTCGCGACGGCGGCCAGACAGGAAAGAAGTTGAATCTTCATGACCGACACCTTTATGCGAGTCCAAAGTAAGGTTATTCTTCGCCAACTTGACCCATTCAACAAATACTATTATTTGATCTATTAATCCGCCAAAAGTATGGATTCGCAGATGGACAAACCCACCGCGCACGCGCGGCACTCACCTCGAGGTGAGGTGATTGGCGATCCTGGCGGCGTCGGCGCGGTCGAAGGGGCCGGCTCCGAACTCTTGGCGTTCGGTGGCCAGCCCCAGCGCCTCGACGTACCCCCGCAGCCTTTCGGTGCTCTGCACGTGCTACGAACGATCGCACGCGGGCGGCTCGCGCGTGCGGGTGGGCATAGAGCCGCGGGGCCAATGGGGATGCGGATCCGAGGCGCCAAGTCCGAACCAACCTTTATGTTTATGCCGGACGCCGCAGCTTCATTGAGCAACAGTTCCAGGCATCGCAGGTCGCGCGACACGCGGCGGAGCAATTGATATGGCCATTACCTTTCGAATGGTGGAAGCGTTTCGCGCGGTAATGGTGACCGGCGGAGTTACCAAAGCCGCCGAGATGCTGCATACCTCGCAGCCATCAGTGACGCGGCTCGTGCACGATCTAGAGTCGGTGCTTGGATGGAAGCTTTTTGAACCCGATGGTCGTCGCGTCAAACCCACCGAAGATGCGCTGACGCTCTACCAAGAGGTGGAGTACTCCTTCGCGAGCCTCGCTCGCATCGAAGCCATGGGCAAGCGGCTGAACGCGACAAAGTTGCGGATGCTCCGGGTGGCCTGCCTGCCGGCGCTGGGGCTCACGCTGCTGCCTCAAGCTGTCCGGACACTCACAGCGGCGACGAAAGCCCACATCGAGGTCCAGGTCGTGAGCTCACAGACTGGCCTGCAGCTCGTGAAAGAAAATAGATTCGACCTGGCTCTTGGGCTTGTGTCCAACGCCGGCCGCGGGCTTGCCAAGATCGCAGAGATAGCCGGCGAGTGCCGCGTCATACTGCCGCCTGGTCATCCTGATAGACGCCGAAGGTCGATGACGTTGGCCGACTTGATCTCTACACCGCTTGCGACCTACAGCGAGAATACGGAAACCCGCACGCGGCTTGACGCGGCGTTCTCTCGCGCGGATCTGAGGCCCGACTACGCTGTAGAAGCTTCAAGTTCAATTTTCATCAGTAGTCTCGTCATGCAAGGTGACTACGTTGGCGTCGTAGACTCGTTCACGGCCCTGCGCCATGTACGCTCTGGCGGGCACGCCGTTACGCTCAAGCCGAGCATCGACTTTTCTGTTGGAGCATTTGCCGTGGAAGGTCGTGCTCACCATCCGTTGGTTGATGCATTGCTGGACGAGCTGCAGCGTGCGAATCGCGACTCCTATCGTATGAATCTGCCCTCGCGCGTCACCAGCGTCAGCTCCACGAAGCGGCTGCCGACGTAGCCGTCTTCCGGATACTCGAAGGACATGCCGCCCAAGTCGATTCTTCGACCAATCAATGCCTTTGCCACCGACGCGCGGGTAGGCCGAGGGCCGGCCAGTCTCAGTGCGGCCGAGACACGTTTCCCCGTGACATAACCCTCGACAACAGCGTAGGAAAGCGCGGTGCGCTTGGTCCGTACGGCTTCTTCGCGGAATTCCCGCATCAACCTAGCAGTGCTGTTCATGTGTGGGAACACCTGGGCCACTACGGCGGGCTTCTGGCCGATGCAATGGCTTCGGCGAAGCTCGCTTGGCTAACGCTCGAAAGTGCATAGAACTCACAGCCAGGAATCTGCTGCCGCGCCGCCTTGATGAAGGAGGCCGCCGGACCAGCGGCCGCCGCGATCAGGACCATGTGCGGGCGCGCAGCGGCAATGGTGGCGACCGCGGGCGCGACATCATCGGCGTGGCGCGGATAACTCGCCTCCTTGACGGCCTCCATTCGGTGGTCGGCGAGTGAGGTGCGTGCCGCATCAAGAACGTCGGTTCCAAACGCACTGTCGGTGAAAAGCAAGGCAACGCGCTGCATGCCAACTGTGACGCCGTGATTCACGATCTTCTCTACCTCCGCTCTATGGCTTGCGCGAGAGGGAAAGACGAGTTTTTGGCTCCTGTCGTAGATGGAAGACGCGCCGGACTGTGGGCCGATCAGTGCGATGCCGCCTTGCTCAATTGATGAAAATGCCGCCTCAATGTTTGGAGTGCCGCGATAGGCGGTTAATGCCAACACGGCGGGATCGTCCAACAGCGTGAGCGTGTTGCTCACTGTGCGCTTCGGATCGTATCCGTCATCCAGAGTGCGCGGCGCCAGACTCCGCCCGGCACTACCTCCCTCGCGATTGATCTGCGCGAAGCACATGGCGATGCCGGCATTGAGCTCGTTTGTCGCCTCTGCGGCGTAGCCGGACGTAGGTGCGGATTGACCAACAAGCAGTGCGGACCACTCGCAGGGAAAGCGTGCGTTGGCAAGACGCTCGCGACTGCAAGCAGACAGGCCCGACGGCTGCACATCAAGTCCATATGGCGCTCCTTCCTCTTTGAGCGCCCAAGTTGATCTCGTAAGAAATTCCGCGTCCAATCACTTTCGCGTTTCAATTGATTCACGGCCCGGATCGTTGGCAGACCTTCGTCCCCGATAGCCGGCAACGGCACCTCCTGTGGAGATCGCGGTGCGATCATTGCTATCCTATGGTCGTCGTTGGCACGGACTCAGATGGAGACGCCTCGCTGCAGACCAAATTGCCAAGTCGCGGATGACCCTCGCGCAATGGCAGACACTTGCTGCCCCAGCCGCTGCTCGATCACCGGCCGCCAAGGCACCAGACTGAAGCCCGGTCCATCATCCAGCATGGCAAAGCGCCCGCTGGCTAGATTGATTGACTGCCGGTAGACACCACTGACGGGCTGACCGTCCCGCACTGGACGCCAGGTCTTGCCGGTCTGCTGCTCCAGATCTTTGCCCACTGAAGCCAGTTCGCGGTCCCGCAAAGTCGCCAGCAGATTGCGGGCGAGGATGACGCGCGGACCCCGGCGCTCGGCCAACCCCTGCTCGGCCAGGAAGTCGACCCGGCTTTGCATCGCCTCGCGTGCCTGAGCTCCGAAGCCTTGCGATGCGAGACACTTGCCATCAACCACTAGTTGACGGTCCAGCCAGGTCGCGCCGACGGTGCGCACCTGCTGCTCGATGGGCATGTGCGAGCGCAGTTCAACGGCGATCCCTGCGATCCGCTGCCCATCGTGCGCCTGAGCTCGAGACACCAGATCCTGTGGCACGCGCCAGGAACCATCCGCGATGCGCTCCACGACGCCCCTGCGTCGCAGCGCCTCCAGCCGGCGCGCGTGGACCTCGACCGTGGCTTGCGGGTCTCGTACCGTCTCCTGTCGAAGGTGCACGAGGTGGTCCGCGCTGCGATAGACACCGTCGCGTGCCAAGCTGCTGATGGTGCGGTCCACCGCCCGCACCTGCCCCGCCGGCTTCACTTCAACGATGCCATCCACCGGTAGCCCGGCCAAGTCGGCGCCGGCCGGCAGCTTGACGTAGTGGGCGCGCCCGTCAATGCCGTCGATCACTAGATAGCCGCGGTCGCTCAGTTCGTCGGCCAGCCCCTTGTCGGCGATGCGACCGATGATGGGTTCCTCCGGCACGGCCTCAGGCATCACGCACTCCCGCTGCTGCCCGCGAAGCGCCCGGTACATCGTGCGCAGGATGTCGCCCCGCTCCCCCATGGCCGCGAGCGTCGATTCCATCCGGGGCGACAGCCGCCAGCGGTTGCCGTCGATCCGTTCGGCCAGTTCCATCGACTCCAGCCTCTGCAGCCGGGCGCGCAGCATCGTCCCGCGCTGCTGGCCATTGGGCTTCTCCGTCAGGTCCACGATGTCCACGGACGCCTGCCACAGCAACGCACGATCCAGGCTGGTCAGTCGTTCCTGCTCGACCTCCCGCAGCAGCCCCTGCCGGATCTCCAGCTCGGTTCGCGGACCGAGCCATTCGGTTGCCAATTCGCCGGCCCGCATGCGCATGCCGTGGGCCATGTAGTCAGGTGCGATCACCAGGTCTTGGCCGTTGGCCGCTCGTCCGCGCAACACGACATGGGTGTGCGGGTTGTCGGTGTCCCAGTGATCAACGGCCACCCAGTCGAGCCGCGTCTCCAAGTCGGTAGCCATGCGCTGCATGAACTCGCGCGTGTAGCCTCGCAGATCCTCGAGCTGCTCCGCATCCTCGACCGAAACGATGAATCGGAACTGGTGGCGATCGCCCCGGCCGCGTTCCTCGAAGGCCTTGAGGTCGGCGGTGTCGCTCTCAGGCCCGTAGGCTTGGCCGCGCTGGCCCTCGCGTGTCACTCCGTCGCGCTCGATGTAGCGCAGGTGCGTGGACACGGAGGTCGCGCCGGCCTTCTTCAGGACGACATAGCGGGACTTGATCACCACGCGACGGGCGGTCGCCCCAAGCGTTTGACCCACCATGCTCGCCGCGACGCGTCCTCGGCCGAAGGTCGATGCAGGCCGCCCACCACTCGCACCGGAGGCGTTCGCTCCGGACTTCGAGACTTGCTTAAGAACCCGCGACACGAAGCGCTGCGTCCGCCCGCCGCGAGCCTTCGGCGGCGCCGGCTTGACGCGGAAGCGGTCGTCATCACGCGCGGTCAAGATGCCGGCTCCAGCGCAGCGTGGCGCAACGAGTGAGAAAGAGCACGCCGCAAACCCAACGGGCATATGGTTCTGCGTTCTGGCACGGCACCGGCGCTGAGAAGCGCCGTGCCGCGCCCAACCCACGTGCAGACTGGCTTTGCGGCCAGGCATGTGCCGGCCCTTTTATCTTGCCCTCCGCCTTAGCCCCTCGCATTCGCTCCCGGCTCCGGCCCGCCGCCAGCCGCGCACGGGGTGCGCACCGCTGCCCGAGAGGCAGCAGCTGTGCAGCGCGCGCTGCACGCTGGCGGCAGACTGTCTGCACGACTGAACGCGGCCCACGCCGGGGTTCCGGTGTTGTTCGGCTGCGGGTTCGGTGCACAACTCGACGCGTCGCAATCGAACATACCGCGCAGTCGATGCACATGTGGGAGCGCAACCTCACGGCGAACTCCACGTCCACAGCGGGCGCGCGATACCAAGCACGGCAGACGCAGCAACGGGACCGAAGTAGCGACTGTCGAACGACGCAGAGTTCGTGTTGCTCAGCAGGAACAGCTCGCCCTCGGCGAGTGCCCTGCACTGCGCCCACGATGGCAACGGGCGGAGCGCGCCATCGTGCGTTCGAGCAGTCGCCACGACGGTGCCATCGACGCGGACGATCTGTTCATGCACGCACACAACCTGCGGCGCAACGGCGCCGATCCGCTTGAGGATCGGCACGCCGGCCGGCAGATAGCCGCGCTGCGACGCCAGGGCAGCCGCGTCGGCGGGAAGCCGAGCCAGCACGATGGCGTCGGCGTGCAGCGATGCGACATCATCGATGCGGAGGACGCGGTACCAGCCGCGCGGTACGCTGTCGCTCGGGTTGAAGACGACGCTTACGTGCATCGTCATCGCTGCCGGAGTGCACAGCGCAGCCGTACCGAGCGTCATGCACACAAATAGCAGGTACCTTCTCGCGCCGACATTCATCGCAGCGCCTCACGCGCGATGTGTGCCGCGTGGCGCTCGCACGTGTAGTTGGGCAGCGGCTCGCGCGCAGCGAGCCGGTTGCCGACCGTGTGCCAATACGACGGCGCAACGGCACAGGGATCGATGCCCGACTGTTCGATGCCGTCGACGACGGCGAGCACGGCCTTGACCCCGGCCTCACCATCGACGCGCAGCAGGAGCAGCGCACCCGGTACCACGCCGCCGATGCGCTGCATGCCGTCGAACGGCGTCGGCGCCTGCAGCACCAAGAGCTGCCATAGCGCCGTCCCGTAGGCGTTGCCGATCCACTTCACGCGGCAGCAGACCGCGTCGGGCTCGAACGTTGCGACGCGCCGCCAGCGGTCCAGAATGGACTCGCGCACAGGACGGCCGAAGCGCAGCCAGATGTTGACGCGATGCTCGACGAAGGCGAGCGAGACGCGCATGCTCGGTGGTGCGTTCGAAGCCCGGGCGAGCCGCACCTCCAGTGGCCATGGCCGTGCTGCTGGTTGCGCGGACCGCATTTCCGGCGTCTTCACGATGCACCCTCCGGGTATTCGCGCTCCAGCAACTCGCGCAGCATGTCGGCGGCCGTGATGCCGCGCCGAAACGCGATCACCTTGATGCGCCCGCGCAGCGCAGGCGTCACGTCGAGCGTGAGCCGCGCGGTGAAGATCGAGCCCTTCGCAGGTTCGGTGGACGAATCGTCCCGATGCACCCAGGCCGACTCCGGATCGGCCGCAGGCCTGCGGCCGATCCGTGCACGATGAGGCTTGGTGGATGCTGCCGGCACCGTCATCGCAGCATCCCCGCCACCGTTTGAGCCAGCGCCTCGATCTCGCGCGCGGCGGCACACTGAGGTGCCACTTCGAATGCCAATCTGCCGGCAGCCACACTGTCAGCGAACACGATGCGCTGCGAGACCTCGGCAGGCAGCGCACCGAACGGCTGGCCAGCCAGCGCCGCGCGCGCCTCGCGCCCGATGACGGTGCCAACCACGCGTCGATTGATGACGAAGGCTGCGCGCAGTTGCGGCCGGAAGACCTGCGCCTCCACGATCAGGCTCACCATCTCCTGCGTTGCCCAAACATCGTAGGCGCTGGGCTGCACCGGGATCAGCACCAGGTCGGCGGCGAGCAGCGCGGAGCGCGCGAGAGCTGCCACACGCGGCGGCCCGTCGATGACCACCAGATCGGCCTGCAAGGCGATGTCGGGCATTTCCCGGTGCAGCGTGTCCCTGGCGAGCCCGAAGACCCCATAGAGCCTTCCTTGGCCGCTCTGCAAGCGCCGCTGGGACCAGTCCAACGCGGAACCCTGTGGGTCGGCATCGAGCAGCGTCACGCGCTGTCCCTGCCCGGCGAACTCGCCGGCAATGTGCGTGGCGAGCGTGGTCTTGCCCGCCCCACCCTTCTGGTTCAGAAGCGCGATCACTTTGCCGGGCCGCCCTTCTTCTCTTCCTGGCAAGCGGTTTTGGTATTGGTTTTCAACGACTCCGGATGGAGCACTGCCCGTTTCGTGGGCAGCGGCGTTCGCTCTTTTATCCATGAGTTATGTATTCCGTTAGAGAGTTAGGGCGGCCGAGAACCGTTGCCTGGCGCGGCTTGGTGGCCGATCCGTGCGTGTGATCACCCGAGTCCCGCACGTGTGATCACCCGAGCCTCGTGCGGGCGATCACCCGAGTCCGTCCACAGGCTGTCCACCAAGTTCTCCACTGCAGCTGTGGAGAACTCGGCTGTCGCTGTTGCTGTGGAAAAAGGCGAAGGTCGCGGTCCGATGCGAAACCGCAGCCACTCGGCGTCGTCGGTGCGCTCGAGGGCGAGCCAGTACCCGGGCAGCGGCTGCCGGCGCACCAGGCGCCGCAGCTGCAGCGCGAAGTCGCTGTAGCGCTGGAGGCTGCCGGACTTCAGGTGCAGGTGGCGCAGTTCGAACTTCCAGCCCTGGATCTGCCGGCCACCGTGCTTGCGCACGAGCCGGTAAAGCCAACGCTCGATTCCGCCAGTGAGCCGGAAGTACGCCGGGTCCAGCGTGAGGACCAGCGTCTCGTCCATCACGCCGGAGAAGAACCAGTCGGCGAGGATCAGCTCGATGCCGTCGGAGCGGCCATCGAGGCGCACGTGCTCCCGCCATTCGTTGATCCACGAGAAGCGGTGCATGCGCTTGCCGGCCTGCCTGATGGAGGTCGCCACCGTGGTGGACTGCAGCCGGTCCAGCGCGGCGCGCAACAGCTGGTAGTCGGTCGAGCCGGTGCTGCGCTGGGCGAAGCGCAGGATCTCGTGTGGCGTCGCGACCATCAGCCGCGAGGGCTGGATGCCCGCGTCGCGGGCTTCCATGATCTGGCTCGCCGCCCAGATCAGCACGTCGGCATCCCAGATCGTCGCGATCCCGTGCTCTGGCACGCCTTCGACCGTGAGGGAGATGCTGCCGGCCTCGAAGCGGATCGGCACCACCCTGCGCGACTTCGCGAGCGAGAAGAACGGGTAGGCCATCAGGTCTTGCGCGTCGCGTGGTGCCATGTCGCCGGGCAGCGCGCGGAACAGCGTGAGTTGTTCGCGTTCGCTAGTGCGTTTGGGCATGGTGCGATTCCGGCCGAAGTTCAGCGGACGGAGTCACGTTGCACGTAGCCCGGATCGGAGGTCATGCCGTAGGCACGACCGTCTGCCCAGGCGCGCAGGTCGACGGCCGCGTAGACCACGCGTGCGCCAAACTTCCGGAAGCGCGGACCGCCGCCGAGCACGCGCTGCTTCTCCAGCGTGCGCGGCGACAGCCGCAAGAAGGCGGCCGCTTCGTCGGTGGTCAAGAACTCCGGATTGGCGGATGCCGCCGGTACCAGATTCGACTGTGGCGCAACCGCCGCCGCGGGGGACGGACGCAGGGAACTCGCTGTGGGCATGAAGGCCTCCATCGCAGTGGATGGGCCGCGAACCAATCGCAGCCGACGGAGGCAGTCTCGGGAGCAACGCCTTGCGGCGGCAGGGAGAGATTCAGCGCGCGGGTTCGTCTCCGGGGGCGTCTCCGTCAGCATTCGCCGGGCTGCGCTGGACGCCAGCCAGGGCCAGATACCCACCGTCCCGGTACGCCCGGGCGCGCCGCAGCAGGTGACGCACTTGCGCGCGCAATTCGCCGTCGGCCTGCCAGCGCCGCACGACGGCCTCGAGACCGAACAGCACCTGTGCGATGTCGCGCTGCGAGGCACCAGCCTGCGCCCCATCGAGCGCCTGCAGAGCGCGCAGGTGCAGCAGAGCCGCGCGCGTCACGGGACGCGCCGCGGAGACACGCGGCGCTTCACCCGCCAGCATCCGAGCCTGCGCATCCAACGCGCCGAGCCGCATGCGCAGCTGCGGACCCAGGGGCACGGTGACGACGTAGGCGGCGCCATGCCTCAAACCATCGGGGAGCGTCACGCGCAGGCGCTGCGCCGACGCCTCCGCGGTCAGCAACAGGCCGTCGACATCCCGCGCCAGGCGCTTGTGGCCGGGAACACGCCAGAGGTCGAAGTGAAGCCGCTTCGGACCGTCGGCGGGCCGGCGCGTGGCACGCACCAGCAAGAGGTCATCGGTGCTGGTCAGCCATTGCGGGTGCGCTTCACGTGCATCGAGATTCGGGTCTTCGACGCTGTCGCAAGCCCCAACGCTCGGCATCGCCCTTGCGTCCCAAGGCAAGCCAGGCGGCCCGATAGCCGGCGTGGCGCCGCAGGTACTCCCACGCGAGCGCAGAGCTGTCCAGGTCCAGCGTGTACAGGTACGCTGCCGAAACGCCCCAGGGCGGCGGCAGGTCGTCGTGCTTGTGAGTCTTCACAGCAGGCCTCCTTGGCCCCGAACCTGCCACGAATCGGCATCCAGTTGGTCGCCTTGGCGGCGAGGCCTCGTCGCGCAGAGCGCGACCGGGTCAGTCGTTGATCGAACCGTCGCGCATCGCGTCGCTCGCGTAGGCCGAAAGCGCTTGCTTCGGCCTGAAGTGCGGATCGGCGACGACGCGCATGCCGCGAGGCCCGCGCATCCCTTCGAGGGCCGCCAGGCTGACGTGACCGAGCTCCGGCGCGCCGATGCCCGAATCGCACAGGCCATACGCGCGATCACCATCGGCATCAAGATCCGTCAGCAACCACACGGCACCTGCGTCGAGCGTGTGCAGCTTGACGACCGGATACGGGTCGATGGCTTCGCCGCGTGCACGCGCAGCACCATGACCCAGCATCTGGGCGCGCTGCTCGTCGGTGATGAGAGGCATGGTGCGAAGGAGAAGTCAGGGAATGCTATGCACGATCGGGCGCTTGGAAAACCTGCGGCAACTACCGATGCGGATGTCGCCATCGAGACCAATGAGTTAAACCTAACGTGGTTTTAATTGTGCTGACCATTGACGCTTCTGTCCATGCAGAAGCGTGTCATTCAGCGAGGACGGCCAGTCGGCTCGACGACCTTCGAGGTCGAGCCGGCGCTGGCCTTCGGCGCTGCAGTGCGCGCCGCACGAACCGAAGACGGCATCGCCCAGGAAACGCTGGCCCACATGGCCGGCATCGAACGCTCGCACATGGGAAAGATCGAACGGGGCGAGCACATGCCCACGCTCGTGCTGATCCTCAAGATCGCTCGGGCGCTGGGCCGCAGCGCCGGCGAGTTGATGCTGGAGACGGAAGCGAAGCTTCCGTCGGAATGGCATCAGCCGCCGGGCGGCTGATGCCCACGGCACCTACGCCGTGATGCGACCCGCGAGCCGGGCCTCGTGCGCATAGGCACTGATCGCCTTGTCTGTCTTGAAGTGCAGATCGCGCTCTACAGGAAGGCCCAAACGCCCACGCACCGCCAGCAGCTCGGCCAAGCTCACATAGCCCAGCTCGGGGAAGCCCTGCCCCAGGTCGCACAGACCGAACGCGTGGTCGGCGTCGTCGGGATCGATCTCGGTGAGCAGCCAGGTCGCGCCGGCATCCGGGGTGAACAGCTTGACGACCGGTGTCGGATCAAAGTTTTCGGATTCGACTGAACGCCGGCCGTTGGCCAGCAGCTGCGCCCGTTGTTCGTCAGTGATGAGGTTCGTCATGGTCTCTCCTTCGAGGGATTCAGGGCGGGATTGCCCGAGACCACGAGAGGCACGGCGCAGCGCAGCCGTCAGGGATCGCAGACGGCCGCCAGGACGCGAGCGTGCAAGGCACGCGCAGACCTTGACGGCGAGAACGGCGTGCAACGATTAGAGGAACAGCAACCCAGCCCCCTCCCACCGGATTGCTGCAAGCACCGCGCGCAGCACCGAAGTTGCGAAGGCGTCAGCGATGGAAGCCCGACGGGTCGAGACGCCGCAAGGCGGCTCGATGCGCAGCACGACAGCGCGGCCCGGCATCGCCGGGAGACGCACAAAGCCGTGCAACCTCGAAACCGCATCTGCTGAAAGCCTGAGAACCGCAAACGCAGATCCACGCTTCTTCGCAAATGAGCAGACTCACCGATCCACGAAATCGGCTTTACGCCGAAGCAGGCAAACGGATCTCTGCTTCGACGCCGATTCGTACTTCCGCAAAGGCGCAAACGCGCAGAACATCCGCGCCCGGACGCAACGGCGCGCCTTGAATCGCGGCCCGTCGCGGGCGTGGCGAAACTGTGGGCAGAGAAAGGCGCCCCGCCGAGCGGGGCGCCGGGGCCGCGCTCAGTCGCCCTTGCTGCGCGACCAGATCAGGCTGTACTCGCCGGGCTCGCCCTCGACCATGCGGGCGTAGATGGTCGCCGGGAACGACGGGTCATCGAGCGTCACCGACAGGTACGGGCGGTCCGCCTTGCTGACCTTCTTCCACGCCGCGCCGATCTCGTAGTTGCCGCTGGCCTGGACGCGGTAGTCCGGGGCGTTCTCGCTCTCCTTGTCGTTTGGGACGAACTTGACCTTGACGTTGAGCGTCAGGGTGCGGACCGTGCCAGTGAAGCTGTTGCCTTGCGCGGTGAAGGTGCCGATGTGAGCCATGATGAAGTCCTTTCGAGGTTTGCAAGGTCGCGCCCATCGCGGCCTTGGCGGGATCCGTAGGGGCGAGGCACGGGCGGGCTGCACCGAAGGCCGCAACGCAGTGGAGGACCGGGAGGCGCGACGATTTTGTTGCGCGAGGAAGGCACGCAGTGCCGGGGAAAATCGTTGTGCCGGACGGTTGCAGCCATGAAGCCCGAGGCGCAGCCGGTGCTTCGCCAGGATTCCCGACAAATGCAAGGCCGCAGTGGGAGTGACCGTCTCCGGAAGGACGCATGGCGCTGGCACCACAACCGACTTGGAGCCTTCCGGCACGCACCCTGGCGCAGGCCGGGTCCATGTCGATAGGACAAGGATGAACGCCACCCGCATCCAGGCAGCGGACGGGGTCGGTATTGACGGCGTGATTGCGAAGATCATGGTGGAAGACCCGTCGACGGGCCCGCCCGTCGTTCATGGCGACCCGACCACCAGCGTCGAGCAGGGCATCGCGACGTGCAACCTGGCGCAGCAAGCGCTGTCGCACGATCGCGCACCCCCACGCGGCTGGGCGCGCAACTTTTTGAGTGTCGGGAATTGAAGCGCGCACGGCACGCCTGCCGCGCGCGCCGTGCCGATCCGGAGGCCCCGGCCCGAGGCCGGGGCCTCACACTCCAGCGACCGCGTGCACGTCTTCGTGTTCTACCGACTCGGCACCAAACCAGATCGAGCTGCGAGTTTCACCATGCTTGCTCTGCCCCGCAAAGTGGGGACGCCGCCCTCGACGGGACAGTAGTGCGTCCATCCAGCGATCCGAAACTGCCAGGGGTGTCGGTCGCTTCCGTGCGGTTCACAATCCAAGATGGTCCGCCCGGCGCGCCATGACGGACCTAACTTTGTTGACCACTTCCGCCGATCCGCCCACATAGACCATGCGCTCGCTGGTTTGAACTGCGTCCCAATTCAACGAGTGTGTCCGGCCGCATTCCTCGAAGATCACCGAAGCGGCGCAGACGTCCCAGATGTGGTCGTCCAGTGCAACATAGACGTCGCCATGGCCCAGAGCCACGGCGGCCAGAGCGGCGGTCGCGGAGCCAAGACGACGTTCGGACCCCTGGAGTTCATCGCGAACCAGGGTCGTAAGCCACCGGTGCGAATCGGTGTCGAGCAACGGCCCTGCTGCGGTGAAGGCGACGACGTCGACGGTCGTTGCAGGCTTCGGCAGCGCAACGCCGTTGAACCGGGCGCCAAGGCCTGAGGCGGCGGACAACATCCACCCCATGGCCGGCAGGTAGATCGCGGCCGCCAACGGGCGGCCGTGCGACAGCACGCCGACCGACACGCCCCAGTGCGGCATGCCGCGGATGAAGTTGTGCGTGCCGTCGATCGGGTCGATGATCCACAGCCGACCCGACGCGCTCGGCTGCCGAGCGCCCTCTTCTCCCAGTACCCCATCGTTCGGGAACTCGGCCCGGATCCGGCCGACGATGAACCGCTCCACTTCACGATCGGCCTGGGTCACGAAATCCTGTCTGCCCTTGCTTTCGACCGTCAGCTGGCCGAGGGAACGTTGATGTTGCAACGCCAGTTCGCCGGCGCTTCGCGTGATGTCGGTGAGGCCGTTGAGGAAGTCGGTCGTCATCTCGCTGCGTTCTCCGGGTCGCGGGTGGCCCACGGGCCGGATTCAACAGATTGCAAGACGATCGAGGCTAGGAAGAACGGGCGCACGTGACAGAAGGCGCGACGGCTCATGGCAACAGAGCTCCTGTGTCCCGGTCATAACGGAAATCCTCTTCCAAACGATCATTCAGGAAGAACTGAATCCGACCATTGGAGGGGTCGTCGTCCGCCCGGATGCGAAGCCGAGTCAACTGATTTCGAAAATTGCAGGTCAGGTCCACGCCCGAGTCGAATCCGCCGGCAACCGGTGCGAACAGACAGGCGCCGTCGGGCGAGGACAGCTTGAAATGTCCCTCCGGCGTGATCGTGTGGCCGTAGAGGACTCGTCCCTCCAGCGTCGTTGTCTTGTCTTCTTCGCCACGTCGGACCCATCGCTTGACTTTGACGCGGTCCTCCAAGGACTTGAAGTCGTAGCTCAGGTTCCCGAAAAGAAGCCCGTCGGGTGCAATGTAGAAGTGACCGACCTTGCGAACCCTGGGTGAAGCCTTCCAGTAGAGGTGCATGTGCCAGTGCGGCGGCCAGTCGTCATGGGCATCACCCGGGCCCAGCGTCGGATAGTTCGTGTCGAAGTTCATCAGCATGATCGTCAGTCCGCCGTGGTCTTGAATCGCACTGTCGAGCCGTAGCGCCTTGATGGCTTCGCGCGCTGCGAATTGAAGATTCAGCGCAGCTTTCGCCTCGACCACCGGCCAAGCACCGTTGGCATAGGCGCCGCGCCGCCGCGCCTCGTCGGCGTGGCCAATACGAATGTAGATGCCGGGCGTTTCGATGAACGTGTAGTGCTCGGAAACCTCCGCCAAATCATCCGGCGGCAAACTAACGCCCCGCAGTTCGGTTGGGATGCTGAAGGTGATGCCGTCGCCGACTTGCTGATAGTCGACTCTCGCAATGCCGTTGGCTCGCGCTTCTTGTCGCACGAAATATCGGCCAGCAAGTTCGATGTCGGTAGCGCTGGCAAGCACACCCCGCACCTTCGTGGGATCTACCGTGACGTGAAACGGCCCAAGACCCGCCTTGGAGTCAGGCACCCAAACGTGAAAGAAGAACTCTTTCGAGTTCTGCCCGCTCGTGTGGTCGTCGATGGCAACCGTGCATCCTGGCGGCGGAACGACAGACCAACTTAACGGCTCAGAGCCTTCATTCGCCGTCAAAATTCGAATACCGAGGAATGCCTGTTTCATGGAGGAATCTTTGGCCGAAGCATTGAAGCTGGAGAAGGCGCAGACGACCCACACCAGCAAGGGCAAGGAAATGCGTGGCATGGCGCCGCTCGAATATGAAGATGTCTGGAAGGCGACACCGCGCTCACCCGCGGAGCAAGCGCGGCTTCGCCAGTTCAACGAAGATCCGGCGTGTACCGGAGCCCGATCCAGAAGGTGGTCGGAACCGTGTACTCGTCGCGGAGGAGGTTCTTGTCGGGCCCCGTCACGCTGGTCACCCGCGTCTTGGTGATATTCGATGCTTGCGCAAAGATGGACCAACCCTTCTCAAAGGCATAGGTCGCCGAAAGATCGAGCTGATTCCGCGGTGCCCAATACAAGTCTTGCCAGGCCACATCGTTGAACACTGCGCGTAGCGCTCTGCCCTGCCGGTTGAACGCAAGGCGTGTTTCGAGGCCATCCTTGACGTAGAAGGCACTGGCGTTGAACGTGTAGTCGGGCTGGTTCACCAGGTTCCCGACGGTGCGCGTTCCTCCAGCGGAGAGCGGGACATCGAGTCGTCCCCTGAGCAGCGCGACATTTGTGCTCGCGCCGAAACCGTTGAGGATCGGGTCGATGAAAGCCAGCGAGTTGACCGTTCCGTTCAGTTCCAGGCCCCCGATGCTCGCGCCCGAGCTGTTGACTGGGCGCGTGACCACGGCATTCGCGTAGGTCACCCCCTGATAGGTGTACCCCTGCGTCGCGGCATTGAAGATCTCGTCCTTGATCTTCTTGTAGAACGCAGCGACCGACACGAGTCCACCGTACTGCTTCGAAGTCAGCCAATCCAGGGACAGATCAAGATTGGTCGAGCGACGCGGCTTGAGATCAGGATTGCCCACGGTGACACTGACGCCGGTTGCGTTGGGATTGCCTTGATCGCTCGGGTTGACGAAGGCGACCGAGCTTCTGGCGGCATAGCTGTCGTAGCTGGGTCGCCCGATGGTTTGGCTTGCGGCCGCTCTGACATCCAGCGCCGGAGTCGCATGCCACTTCACGATCCCGGAAGGCAAGACATAGGCATAGCTGGAACTTGTCGGCATGTCCTGGAACGCGCCGTTGACGAGCAGCCGTCCGACGGTGGACTGCTTCGTGCTGTCGAGGTGCAGGCCCGCCTCGGCGCTCATCTCATCGGTCTGTATGCCCACGCTGGAGTAGGCGCCAAACGTCTTCTCCTGGTGAGTGAAATTGTCCTGATTGTTGAAGGCCGTCTGGTTTGTCTGATTCAGCGCGGAGCCAGGCAGCGACTGGAATTGCGTTTGAAACGCATTCGGGTCGATCGTCAAAAGGCCTCGGCCGTCTTGGGCGTACGGTAGAGGCGCGGTCGGCCCCACGACGCCTGCGAGCGACAAGGCCGGGGCAGAGGTGTTCGGTACGTATTCAAGCCGGCCAATGCTGTAGCCCGGCCTGTCCGTCGTATAGCTCACACCGGCAGCGAACCCCAAGCCGCGATCGTCGCTCCCACGGTTGAAGCCGTAGTCCAAGCGGCCCGTCAAGATCTTGTCATCGGCCTGCCGGTGTATGAAAGGACGATAGTAGAGCAGCGTGTATTGGGACAAATCATTCCGCGCCGCGGGCGGAAGATTGAAGCTCTGTTGAAAGTTCGAAGTGTCGTAGGTGAAGCCGTATTGTGGCAACGTGATTTGGCTGCTGCCTCCCGTGCCAGGCGCTGGAAGAACAACGCCGGTGGCATATTTGATCATCGGGTAGACCTCGTCATACGTCGCACGCGACCAGCCACCGTTGAACGACAACAGTTGACGCTCGTCCGGACGCCACTTGAAGCCTGTTTGCAGGAATTTGGTCTTGCTGATCGTGCTGTCGTCGATGAAGCCCACCTGCTCGAGGCCTTTCGAATAGCTCCCTGTGGTTGGCGTCTGATTGTTGACCGTCGCCCAATCAGGTCGGGCGGCAATGTAGTCCTCGTTGCGCTGATAGCGATCCTTGAAATAGTAGTACCCGCCGCTGAGAGACGTCTCCAGATCATTGGACGGGCGAGCCTCAAGCTTCAGGGTGGCGCCGTACCGTTTGCGGTCATTCTGGGCATACCAGTACCTGTCTTCCTGCGGCACCGCGAAGCCATTTCCAAGCCCCGTTCCGGTCTGGAGTTGGCCCGCGTTGTTGTAGAAGTTGTAGAACTGGACGTCCGAGGTCGCATGCTCGACCGTATAGCTGCTGAGTGCCTGGTAGTTCGCGGCAAAAGTGACCCCGTACGTCTTGTCCGGTCCGAACGTCCTGCTGCCCGTCATGGAGAAGCGCTGACCGGGGTCGGACTGGCTTCTGGGCTTGCTGACATCCGTTGCATGCCCAAGCGCACCTTCCATGGTCAGGAAGGGCGCGCCCCCGCCTTCGAATGCACTGCGCGTCAGGATGTTGATCGCGCCGCCAATGGCGTTCGGATCGAGGTCAGGGGTATACGACTTGAAGACTTGGAGTTCCGAAATCATCGACGACGGAAGGATGTCAAGCCGCACACCGCGCTGAATGCTTCCGAGCACGCCATTCGGCGTACCAGGCGAGGCGATCGGAAGGCCATCGACCGTGACGTTGGTGTAGGCCGGGCCCAAGCCGCGGATGACCGGCGTGATGGCTTCATCGCGCGGGTGTTCGTTGTCGTTCACGGGTGTGATCGACAGTCCCGGAATCCGCCGCAATGACTCGACGACGGTGGCGTCCGGCAGCGCCCTCACCTCGCTTGAGCCGATGGCGTCCACGATGTTCGTCGCGTCGCGCTTGGCATTGATCGCGGCGTTGTTGGCCCGGCGAATTCCGGTGACAGTGACCGACTCAAGCTTTGCAGCGCTGCCCGCTGGCGAGGAGGCCGAGGCCGAAGGGGCGGAAGCCGCTTCAGCAGGGGCCGGAAGCGTCTCTGGCGCTGGCGGAGTTTGCGCCAATGCATTTGCCCCCAGCAGCAACACAGAGGTCGTGACTCCGCGATAGAGAAGATGGTTCTGTAGTGAAGTGGTCATGTTGAATCTTTCGTGTGGCTTGTCCCATGCGGGTACAACTCGTTCGGCACTGGAGGTGCTTCGACAATCCGCCTGCGCTTGTCAGACGAGGAGTCGCAGCGGCTCAGCTGCTGTCAGGGGGGCTGGTACGCGCGACTCGAACGAGGCCGCCAGCTTGAACGGCGGCCACGGGCGCAGGAAGGCGTTTGCTCACGGGATGGTCCTCGCTGGGCTGCGCGGGTGCTGCCCCCACTGGGCAACTGCGCGCACTATTGTCACTCTTAGAGAGTGACATAAAGATGACGGACTGTATAGATAGAGCGACTCCCTATCACTCCCAGACAGTGCAAGAAGCCAACCTTCCATGATCGATTGCCCCTGTTGTCTGGGGACCGTGCACACGCGCGGCACCTTCAGGACAGAGATGTGTGGCGGCCCTGTCCGAGTCCCGGCAGGTGGCGCGCGGAGCAGATTGCCGGGGCGAGAGAAAGCCGATGCCAACCGCCGTCAGCGCGTGCGGCTGGTCCTCCCTCTGTCGTCTCTACAGGGTTCGGCTATGTCGCGTGGCTGCCAGCTTGGTGGCGCCCCGGCATCTCAATTGAAGGCGCCAGAAATTGCTCGACCCGTGTCGGCTGCAAACAGGTGCAAGCGCTCGCGAGGCATTGCGATACGCAGGGTGTCGACTGCTTCGAACTGCGCACCATGAGAGGTGGCGATGCGGATCGTGACGTCGGACGCCAGTTCGGCTGTCATCACACGATGCGAGCCGACATCTTCGGTCCGCCGCACTGGCAAGTCGAAAGGCTCCGGCGACTTGGTTTCCGCGACCAATGCAATGTCTTCCGGCCGAATACCCAACAGGGCCTGGCCGCGATAGGCGCAACTTGCCAGCGCCTTGCCGTCGGCCAGCCGAAGGGCTGTGCCGTCCCCTTGCACAGGGATGAGGTTCATCGGCGGAGAGCCGATGAAGCTCGCGACGAAGGCCGAGGCGGGTCGCCGGTAGATCTCTTGCGGCGTATCAAACTGCTCGATGCGCCCTTTGTTGAGAACCAGGATCCGATCGGCCAGCGTGAGCGCTTCGACTTGGTCGTGGGTGACGAATACGCTGGTGGCGCTGATGCGCTTGTGCAGGTCCGCCAGTTCGGTGCGCATGTCCTGGCGCATTTGCGCATCGAGGTTGGAAAGCGGCTCATCGAACAACAGCACCTTGGGTTCGCGCACGATGGCGCGGCCGATGGCGACGCGCTGGCGCTGGCCTCCCGAAAGCTGACCCGGGCGCTTGCTCAGATGGGTCGACAACCCCAGCATGGCGGCGACGTCGTTGACGCGCTTGTCTCGGTCGACCTTGCTGAGGCCGGCGATCTTGAGGCTGTAGCCGATGTTCTGGGCGACGTTCATGTGCGGATAAAGCGCATAGTTCTGGAACACCATGGCGCAGCCGCGCTGGCGGGGCTCCAGGTCCTGCACTGCACGCTGGTCGAACAGGATCTTTCCGCTCGAGACCCTTTCAAGGCCCGCGATCATCATCAGCAGAGTCGACTTGCCGCAGCCGGAAGGCCCTAGGATGACCGTGAACTCGCCGGCCTTGAACTCCGCGTTGAGCGCAGGGATGACCTGCACGCCACCATCGTAGGACTTGCTGACGTCCACGAGGCTGATGCAGGCCGCGGATAAGTGAAGCGACGTTGGTGACATGGGTCACTTCTCCGAAAGGACGAGGCCGCGGACCATGTATCGCTGCAGGAACGCGATCACGGCGAGAGGAATGGCGGCGACGAACATGGCGCCCACCATGATCACCGGGAAGTTCGGAATGATGCTGTCGTCGTCGGGCAAGAGACGGGCAAGCCCGACCACGGCCGTTTGCATGTCGGCGGTGGAACTGGCGACCAGCGGCCACATGTACTGCGTCCAGCCCGAAAGGAACTCGAGCACGAACAGGCTTGCAAGCGGCGTCATCGACAGCGGCAACAGAATGTCGACCATGAACCGGAGCGGGCCGGCGCCATCCATCTTGGCTGCCTTGACGAGATCGGGTGTCAAGGTGCGAAAGAACTGTCGGAACAGAAACACGCCTGTGCCTTGAGCGATCAGCGGCGCCGCGAGCCCGAAGTGCGTGTTCAGCACGCTGAGCTGAAGATAGACAGCACTGCCGGTGACGCTGGCGATCAGCCCGTTCAGCCCGGTGATGTCGAGCAGTGCATTGATGGGTGATAGGACATTGGACGCAACACCATAGGTCGTGATCACCCGCACGTCGACCGGCAGCATGATCGTGAACAAGATCAACGCAAACAGAAGCGAGCGGTGGCGAATGTTGAAGAACACCAGCACGAAGGCAGCTGCGAAAGAGAGCACGCATTTGCAGGTCGCGACCAACAGCGCCACGACGACGCTGTTCCACAGCTGTACCGGAATGGCCGTCGTCGTCAGCAGTTGGCGAAGGTTCTCGAACAGTTGGTTGCCAGGCCAATAGGACAGCCCGCTGCGAAGGACGGATTCATAGGACTGGGTCGCCGTCAAAAGCATCAACCCGAGGGGGCCGATGATGAAGAGCATCCCAACGGCCAGCAGGATCGATGCGACGATGTTCAGGGAACGCGAGTTTTCGACCATGTTCAGCGCTCGTACTGGACCCGTCGTTCGAGATAGAGGAAGTAGAACGCGGTGACGATCAGCATGAAGATGATCAGCAGGACGGTTTGAGTCGCGGCGCTGGACAGGTCGAAGCCCACAAAGCCAGCGACGTAGATCCGATAGACCAGAAGGCTCGTGGCACCGCCGGGTCCCCCCTTGGTCATCGTGTCCACCAGCGAGAATGCTGAGACCACGCTGTCGGTGAACTCCAGCACCAAGGTCAGAAAGATCTGCGGCGTGAGCATCGGCAACTGAATGTCGAAGATGCGCCGCCACGGGCCGGCGCCATCCATGGCAGCGGCATGCATGAGCGGTGCGGGGATGGCGAGAAGACCCGCCAGCAGAACCACGAAATTGAACGGTATGCCGCTCCAGACATGCGCAACAAGCAGCATGATGAAAGCGTCGACCCCGTCGCTGCCGGGGTTCCAGATGCCCGGGAACAGCCGATTCAGCGGCGCCAGCAAGCCGACGAACGGGTTGAAGATGAAATTGAACACAACTCCGATCGAGGCGCCGGCCACGGCCTTTGGCCAAACCAAGATATTCCGTGCGGGACGAGACAGGCGGATCTTTCGATCCGCTGCCAGCGCGAGTACAAGGGGCACCCCCACCGCCATCGAGGATCCGACGGCCATGAAGATCAAGGTCTTGCCCAGGCTGTCCCAGAAGGCCGGATCCGCGAGAACGCGGGCGAAGTTGCCCCACCCTACGAAGCTTTTCGGGCCGCCGAACGGCGGCTCCAGAAAGAACGACCAGTAGAACGCGTTGAAGACCGGCAGATAGAAGAAAACGAAGATGAGGCCCAGGAATGGCGCCAGCAGGAGAGTCGCCGTCCAACGGCCCGAAAACAGGGCGGACGGGGTCAGTGAGCACACCCGGCCCGGCAATTCCTTCAGCCGCCCGGAGAGCCCGCGCGCACGCCGGACGGATGCGCCGCCCATGACAACCGCATCTTCCTGTGGCCGGGGCTGCGTCATCTGTGAACCAAGTGCACGTTGATGAGACACGGGCACCCGTCGCGCGCGGCCTTTGCTGCGTTCATGGCAGCTGGACGCTCTTGTAGGTCGCCGCGAAGCGCTGCAGAAGCTGGTCACCGCGGACCTTGGCATCGTTCAGCGCCTGTTGCATCGTCTTCTGCCCGCTGAAAGCCTTTTGCAGTTCCTCGGTGAAGAAGTTGCGGAACTGCATGTAGAAGCCGAGGCGAATGCCCCGGCTCGCCGGAGTCGACGGCATGGTCATCGACTCGATGCCGATGGCCGCGATTGCGAATTGCGGATCGTTCGTCCTGCCGCTCGCCTTCAATGCGTCGAGAGCGGATTGGGTGACAGGGACGAACCCGGTCGCGGCGGTGAAGGCAAGCTGCTGTTCAGGCTTGCGCAAGAAGTCCAAGAAGGCCTTCGCCGTTTCATACTCGGCGTCGCTGTGACCTTTCATGAGCCAAAGGGAGGCGCCGCCGACCAGCGTGTTGTGGCGCTCCTTGCCTGCGTACATCGGCGCCATGGTGATGGCAAGCTTGTATTTGCTGCCGAAAGCCTGCAGCGCTTGGGTGTAGGAGCCGGACGAGGCCTCCATCATCGCGCATTCGCCCGACATGAATGCGGCAACGAATTTGCCTGCCCTCGTGTCGGTGTCGAGACGAACCAACCCCTCGTCCCGCCACTGCTTGATGTTCGTCAGATGCTGGGCGATCAGCCCTCTATTGAACACGTACTCGGTGTCGAGTCCGTCGTAGCCATTGCTCTTCGTGGCAATGGGCTCGCCGTGGCGAGCTGCGAACTGCTCGAGGACGATCCATGGCTCGGCGTTTGTGACGAACGGGCAGGTGCTGCCTGAGGCCTTTAGCTTGCGTGCGGCGTCGATGACCTCTTCCCAGGTCTTGGGTGTCCGGGCGACCCCGGCTCTCTCGAGCTGCGTCATGTTGGCGTAGAACAGGAGCGTCGAGGCGTTGTAGGGCTGCGAATACAGCTTCCCGCTCGACGTTTCGTAGTAGGACTTGGTCGCCTTGATGTAGTCGTTCCAGTTGACGTTGGGCAGCGCCTCCGCAACCGGGATCGCCGCACCCGACAGCATGAGGTCCAGCGTGCCTGCGTCGAACACCTGCAGCAGGACCGGATGGGTCTTGGCGCGGTAGCCGGCGATGGCCTTTTGCATCGCCACTTCGTAGCTGCCCTGCCCGATGCAAGTGATCCGATCCTTGCTCCGCGTGGCGTTGAACGCCGCACACGCCGCCTGGGTGGCCTCTTCCGCCTTGCTGATGTTCCCATACCAGAACTCGACATTGGCCGCGCGAGCGGCGCCCACGCCAAGGAGGGCCGTGACTACAGCCGCCACCAGACCGCGTTGCTTCAAAGGTATCCTCCTTGCGTGAGCCCGAAAAGCTTCCACGCCGCCGAGGAAGGCGGCGATGGATGCCAGATGCGCTATTGTCACTCTTTGAGAGTGACAATAGGATGACAACACCCCCTGACATTCCCTATGGCAGGCTTATTGCGTTCCGATGGGCAAAGACGATTGAAATCTCTCAGCTACGCGGCTCGTCGTGCCCCGCGAGGTCGCTGCCATAGGTCATTGGCGGGCGGCTTTGCCTGGCCGCGCGCGCTGCGCAATCTCGCCGGCCGTTGCACGACTTCCGCCTTGCAACCTCGTCTCGATCGGCTCGTTCAGGCACATGAATCCGTCCGAGTTATACGGCGATTCCCCGGCACCCCATTGACGCAATGATCTATTCCCCGGAAGCGCTGATCGCGCCCCAGTTTCTTCGAGCACCCGGTGGAACCGCGGCGTCGGCGAACGAGCGATGGTTCCTGCGGCAGATTTGGCTCCATCCAAGGATTTCCCGGCGCGAAATCACCTCGCGAAGCGAACTCGTCCAGCAATCCGTGCACCGCATACTCGAGCAACTCGAGGAACGCGGCGTGATCATCTTCGGAGAACCCAAAAGCGGCCTCGGTCCCGGTCAGCCGAGCCCAATGCTTTCGTTGAACGGCAGCTATGCCCACTCATTCGGCATCTCTGTGAACACCGATGTCATGGGCATTTGCATGATGGATTTTGCCGGCGCGATTCTCGGCGAGGCAAGCCTACCCTTGCACGGGCAGACGGTAGAAGCCGCCTTGGCGCAGGCTCAACAGAAGATGACCAAACTGTGCAAGGCACGGGCGCTCGACGCCGACCGCTGCTTTGGCATCGGTCTGGGAATCGCGGGGTGGAATGTCGGTGGGACCCGATTTAGCGCCTCATTGCCGTTGCATGCCTGGTCTCTCATCGAGTTGGGTCCCTTGCTGTCTGGATTTTTCCAAAAGCCCGTTTGGGTTCATAACGGAGCGAACACGGCAGCGATCGCTGAAGCACAGTTTGGCGTCGGTCGCCACATCAGGCATTTCGCCTATCTGTCCTTCAACTACGGCTTCGGCGCCGGGATGATCAATGACGGCGAGCTTCTGGTCGGCGGAAACGGCAATGCCGGTGAGTTTGGCCACATCCTCAGAAACAGCGTTCCCCGTCCGGCGCTGCAGTTCCTGATGGAGAAACTGCGCGCCAATGACGTTGCCGTTCATTCGGTGAGCCAGCTGCAACGCGAGTTCGATCCCACTTGGCCGGGCGCTGCTGAATGGGTCGAGGAGACAGCTCCTTCCTGCAATCGCTTAGTCGACGCCATCACAGACGTGTTCGACCCGCAGGCGATTGTCTTCGGCGGGCAGGTGCCTCCTGCGCTCGCGCAAATGTTCATCGAGCGACGTGAGCCTTTGAGGGAGGTGGCGCGGTACGGTGTCCCTCGTCCCGTACCGAAACTGATCACTTCCGATATTCGAGGTGATGCCCAGGCACTCGGTGCGGCCGCAGTGCCGTTCAAATCCGAGTTTTTCTGACGCCTTCCACGGCGCCTAGCGTCCACGCTTGCGCGCGAAGCACGCGCCGCCCTTGGCGACGAGGGCGACGCGCAACGAAAACGAGAGCAGCAGACCCCCGGGATTTGTCCAAGCACCGCGCACGGCATCGAAGATGCGAAGGCGTCAGCGGTGGACGGCCGAAGGGGCGAGACGCCGCTAGGCGGCTCGACGACAGTGCGGGCCGGCATCGGGAGACGCAAAAGGCCACAACCTCGAAACCGCAACTGCTGAAAGCCGCAGAACCGCAAACCCCGATCGGCGCCTGTCCGCATATCCGTAGACCCGCAGATCCACGAAGTCGGTTTTTGCGACGAAGCACGGAAACGGATGCACGCTTCGACGCAGACCCGACGATCAGCGTCGACCAAGGCCTCGCGTCGCACAGCCTGGCGCAGCAAGCGCCGTTGCAACCCCGCGCATCGCCCACCGGCGGGGCGCGCACTTTTGGGCTTCGGAAATTCAAACGCGCGCGGCACACCTGCCGCGCGCGCCGCGCCGATTCAGAGGCCCCGGCCGAGGCCGAGGACTCACACTCACGCGACCGCGTGCTCGCTTTCGTGCTCTACAGACTCGGTGTCGGTCGAAGCCATCGCCTCGGCCTCGACTTCCGTTTCCGTCCGAGCGTCGCCGACAGACGTATCCGGCCTCTCGAACATCGGCGGCAACCAGCCGCTGCCCGCTGCCAGTCGTTCGGCCTCGCCGGCCAAGTCGGCCTTCTTAAGCTTCGCGAGCCGGTTGCTCTGCTCGGGCGCGAAGGCCTGCACCGCTTCCAGCGTCTTGGCCTTCGACACGTGCTCGAAGTAGCCGGCAGCGGTCGGAGTCCACCAGTCGTGCATGTCCAGCCCCACAGCCTGCGCCAGCGCAGCGGCGGGCACGTCTCCCTCGCGCGAAGTCACCGCGCCGATCGACACCGCCACGCACACCGCCAGAAGTGACAGCAGCTCGCTCTGCGGCAGCGCCAGCAAATCAGCGAACAGCACGTCCGGGTCGCTGGGCAAGCGCGCGGCCCATGCGTCCCGCACGTTGCGCATACCTACCGCTGCCGGCGCGTCGCCTACGTCCGGCGCATGTAGTGCGAGCCCATCCTGCGCCTTGGCGCCGATGTTCACCGGCGAGTCACAGTAGCCGTCGCAGATCAGGCTCAGCGCCAGCCGATGCACGAGCGCCGCCAGTGCAATCTCGGGATGCCGAGCCACCTCGGCCTGCAGCGCCGCCGTGCGGTGCGCGCTGAGCCTGCGCGCCAGCTTCTCCGACAAGCCGAGCCTGGCGGGCTCGTTCCTGTCGATTGCCGCGCCGGCTTCCGACACGCCGGCCAGCTGCCGCTCTTGCGTCCGCAGCGCCTTGGCCTGTTCCTCCCGCAGTAGCCCGCTATGCACCACCACGCGACCCATGTGATCGATCGACACCACGGCACCCGCCATCGCCTTCACGCCGGGCGCGTAGGCCACCAGGGTCTGCTCGATGGCTTCCAGTTCGTCGCCGAGCCGGTCGAGTTCGTCGTGCAATGCCTGAACGGCTTCGTCGGGCATCGTTTCATCGCCTTCGTCGATCCGATCCTGCAACTCGCGCTGTTTCGCTTCCAACTTCGCGATGCGCTTGGCCTCGGCCTTGGTCGGAGTGCGCCGCTCGCGCCGCGCACGCTGGAACGCATGCAGGTCCGCATGCGTGGCACGCGGAACGACTTCCACCCATCCCCAGCCCTCAGCCCGCACCTGATCGGCGACAGCTGCGAGCTTGTCTCGCGCAAGTGAATCCAGCAGCGCAGCATCCGTCAGGTAGACGCCTTGCTGCTCGTCCGAGAACAAGTCGCGCCGAACACCGCCGCCCGCCGCTTCGTAGGCCTCGATGCCGACAAAGCGCGCCAGCGCATCGCGCCCGCCCTCGATCTCGTCGTGGGTCAGGTGGTCGCGCAGCGCCTGCGGACTGCGCTGCCAATGCGGCGAGTCGTAGAACGCGGTTTCCTGCGCTGCGTGATCGTCCGTGATGGCGAGCGCCATCAACTGGTCGAGCGTCACGTCATCGATGCGGTAGTCGGCCAGCAGGCGCGGTGAAACATTGGCGAGCTTCAAGCGGCGTTGCACCACCAGCGGCGTCACGCCGAAGTCGGCCGCGATGTCTTCGACCGGCCGGCCTTCGGCCACCAAGGCAGCGAAGGCCTCGAACTGGTCGGCCGGATGCATGGCCTCGCGCTGAACGTTCTCGGTCAGGCTCGCGGTGCGGGCCGACGCATCGGCCACCAGCAGGCAAGGCACCTGATACTCCATCGCGATGCGCTTCCTCTTCGCCAGCAGTTTGAGGGCCGTCAGGCGACGCCCTCCGGCCACTACTTCGTAATGCTCGCCATCGGCCGAGAGGATGACGATGAGGTTCTGCAGCAGGCCCACGCGCAGGATGCTCGCGGCCAGCTCGGGAATGGACATGCGCTTGGTCTTGCGCACGTTGCGCTTCGATGGACGAGTACGCAACTGCATCAGTGCCACGAGGCGCATGTCCTGCGCCGGAACGGCGGCGTGCAGGGCTTGGGTTTCGTCAACGGTAGCGGTGTTCATGGTGATGGCTCCTGTCCCTTGTCGGGACGTTGAAGATGAAATGAAGTGAAGAAAACTCGATGTCGATTCACGTTGTCGATGTCTGCATGCGCGGCCCTCCTGTGGTTCCCGAAACCGACCGGATTCCAAGATTCGGAGCCCGGTGTTGGCTTCGGTGGGTTCGGCGCAGTGACCTGGGCTGGTCGCCGTTGCCGCCGTCTTTCCTGAGTTCATCGCCCGCGAACAACCGGGCCGGCGGGGACTGGCCGTCAAGGGAAGAAGCGCAGGGTTGGTGCGGCCCGCAGCGCAGCGAGGACACGGCCCTGCGCGCCTTGATGGCCGGGCACCGCCGGCTACGGTCGCGGAGTCAGCGATGAAGGACGGGAAAGAAGGAACCCGGGCCAACGGCCAGGTCGGCGACGCACCCACGCCGCGCGGCGAGCGCCTCCGCGCGCCGCAGGTGCGCCTGTTCGCAGGTCGACAAAGCGCAATGAGCCCAAGGGCTCATCGGCACCGCTACGCCCCAGTGCGCTACGGCAGGTTGGGCATCTCAGTTCACGTCGGCACGATCCCGGCACACAAGAAGGTCCACCAACTCATGAATCACCAAGGCGTCAGCGAGATCGTTTTCGAGGAGACCTGTGCCGTGCCATCGGAGCAGACGGCGAAGTCGCTCTTCATGCGACTGCCGCATGGGCGTGACTACGCTTCAACGCTCATCGAATGCCTGGCCACAAGCTACCTGCTGGCCATGGCAGAGTCGATCTGCATTCGCGAGATGCAGCGCCACATCGATGCTGACATCCAGGTCATCGTCGGGCGTTCAATCCGTATCGAGCATCTGGCGCCGATACCGTCAGGCACGACGCTTCGCTTGCGCGGCTGGGTCGAGCAAGTCGGCCGGCGAAGCGCCACCTTCTGCGTGCGAGCACGCGACAGCCATGAACCGGTTTGCGAATGCGTCATGACGCTGGTGGCGGTTCAGCGCAGCTCCATCGAGGCTTGCATCGCCACCAAAGCCCGGTCGATACAAGGAGTCGAGGCCGTAGTGAACAGTGCGGCCTCATAGCGGACAGTAAAAAAATGGGCCCGAAGGCCCTCGGGCTACAGAAGCCCGCGCTCGGAAAACGAAAGTACGTCACTGCCCGCGACGATCAGGTGATCGAGCACCCGCACGTCCACCAGCGACAGCGCCGCCTTCAGCGTCTGCGTCAGGTGCTCATCGGCCCTCGACGGCTCCGCCACACCCGACGGATGGTTGTGCACCAGGATCAGCGCCGCCGCATTGCGCGTCAGTGACTCCTTGACCACCTCGCGCGGATAGACCGACGTCTGGGTCACCGTGCCTCGGAACAGCTCGACGTATTCGATCAGCCGGTGTTGCGCATCGAGCATCAGCACCGCGAACACCTCGTGCTCGAGGCCACCCAGCCTCACACGCAGGAAGTCGCGTACGACCTGGGGCGAAGTGAGCACCTCGCGCCCGCGCATCTGCTGCCCCAGCACCCGCTGTGCAGCCTGCAGCACCTCGTCGGCCGCGGCCGGCCGGTACGCGCCCGCAACGTCGCGAACGAGGAGAACGGAAACATCGAAGGAAGGGAGATCGTGCGACATGGTCGACTCCGGTGATCGGGTGGGATTGCCCGAGACCGGCACCAGCACGCCGCAGCGCAGCCGTCACAGGTTCGAAGACGGCCGCCAGGACGCCAGCGTGCATGGCACGCGCAGACCTTGACGGCGAGAACGGCGTGGTACCGTGAAGGGAACAGCAAGCCAGCCCACACGCCACAGCACCACCCAAGAAGCGAAGGCGCTGGCGCGGCCCGCAGGCGTAGCCGAGGACAAGGGCGCCGCAGCGGCCCTTGACGGAAGGAGTGCCCGCAGAGGCAAGGCAAGCCGCCGAAGGCGGCGCGCAGGCGGTGGGATGCCCCGCGCAGCACCACCGGAGAGAACCCGTTCGGACGAGTCGGCCCAGCAAAGATCTGCGTCGCTCCCGCAATCCACGGGGCGGCGCAGAGAGCGTCAACGCGGCATCAATCCTTCGGCGCCACCCTCGCCTGGAGTTGCTCGATCACGCCGGGTTCGACGAAGACGACAGGCTGGTCGACCGTGATCGCCACGTTGAACACCCGAGTAAACGCCTCACGCCTTAGGTGCGCCAGCAGCCCGGTGCGGTACGCCTGTTCCGGCTTGATCTGCCCATCGCCCGAGGGTGCGCCGCTACGCTGCGGGTCGCACTCGACGAGTGCCACGAAGCCTTCCGAATGCAGCCGCTGGTGTTCGGGACACAGGCCCCAGCCCGTCGTCGTGTGACGCCTCATGCTCGCGCGCAGGCGACGGTCGAGCAGGATGCTGCCAGTGTCGAAGGGGGTGGCACACACCACGCATAGGTGCTGCTCCAGTGAAACGTATGACTTGTTATCCACGGTGATCTCCGGTTGAACGGGCGGGATTGCCCGAGACCGGCACCAGCACGGCGCAGCGCAGCCGTCACAGGTTCGAAGACGGCCGCCAGGACGCCAGCGTGCAAGGCACGCGCGGACCTTGACGGCGAGAACGACGTGATACGGTGAAGGGAACAGCAAGCCACCCACCCGCGCCCCGCCTGACTTCGCAAGCGCAGCGCGCAGCGCCGACGGGCGCGAAGGCGTCAGGGATGGAAGCCCGCCGGGGCGAGACGCCATCGGCGGCTCGATGCGCAGCACGACAGCGCGCCCCGGCATCGCCGGGAGACGCACGAACGCATCGCACGCTCTACGATGGCGACATGGTGAACGAAGCCCAGAACACGAACGATCCGCTGGAACGCATGCTGCGCCGCTCCGAGGAGTTGCACGAGAAGCTGCTGGCCCTTCTCGACGACGCCGAGTTCGACGGTTCGCCCCGCGGTGAAGCCGCCTTCGGCATGTGCTTCGTTGCCCTGGAACATGGGGCCGCGCTCAGGGCGCTGATGGCGCTCGGGCTTCCCACCTCGGCCGTCAGCCTCATGCGTCTGCAGTTCGAGGCGCTGACCCGTGGGCCATGTGGCTGATCTACGCCGCCAGCGATCACGCAATCGCCAAGCTGCTGGCCCCGCTCACGCAGGAGAGCGAACAGAACGCGAAGAACCTGCCCAGCGCCAGCGAGATGCTCGAGCAGATAGGCAAACGGGTCGGCCAGGGCGTTCCAGCCGTTGCGCATCAGATGCTGGCGCATTTCAAGGACGTGTCGTGGCACGCCATGAACTCGTTTGTCCATGGCGGCATCCATCCGCTGCGCCGCAGCGCGGAGGGCTTCCCGGTTCATCTGGCGCTGCAGGTCCTGCGCAACGCCAACGCCCTGGCCACGATGACCGGCATGGCGCTCGCGGTCCTGACCGGCGACGAGGCCATCACCAAACCCATGAGCAAGATCCAGCCGGAGTTCGCCGACTGCCTGCCCGAGTTGCTGAAGTAGAACATCCGGCATCACAGGCGCACTGCACCTCGCCGGGCTGCCCTTTGGTCAAACGGACAGGCGGCGCCGATCAACTCGCCGAACGAAAATCCGAGCATGAAGAAGTACCACCTCGAACTGACCACCGACGAAACGGCACTCCTGTCGAAGATCGACCTGCAGGTCACGCACCGGTCGCATGACGAGGGCCACGCGGCATACAACGCGAACAAGGTTCCGATCCTTGCCTTGGTGCAATCGCTCGGCGCTCGCCAGGCCGTTCCGCAGGAGCGACGCAACTACTGGAACGTCCCGGACTACAACCCTGGGCGAGTCCAGACATCGCGAAAGGGAGTGTTCGAACGGAATGGAACACTCGGTGAAGACGTCTACATCCATCCGCACTTCGTGCCCTACCTGCGCTACTTCCTGTTCGGGGCGGAGCTTCCCGACGAAGTGATCACGGCGTTCGAAGCTGGCGTCGGCGACCCCGCCTGGGTGACCTCGAGCGACATCGTGCCGATCGGCAAGCTCGCCCGCGACCTGACGCGGCGCCACGGGCTCGACAAGCCCACGGCGGCGGAAGAGTTCTTCAAGCTGTGCCTCGACGTGAGCCTGGGGCTCAGCACCGCCCAGAGCGTGCTGCGAGCGGTACGGCAGATCCGCCAACCTTCGTCCGAAATAAAACTACATTTTTCGGACAATCGCTCTTGCCATCTGTCCGAAAAACATATACAAACATCGGACAGGATCAACCCATGTCCGACCTCAAGACCCACATCTCCGCGTTGATCGACGCCGCCGGGCCAGGCCACGTCTGGGTACCGACCGACTTCGCACAGCTCGGCAACCGCGACGCGATCGACAAGACTCTGCAGCGCATGGTGCAGGCCGGTGAACTGCGCCGCATCGACCGCGGCCTATACGACCGGCCAACGATCAACAGGCTGACGAAGCGGCCCACCACGCCGGACTACCGCGCCGTGGTGGAAGCCATTGCCCGCCGCGACCAGTTGCGCCTGCTGGTGGACGGCATGACTGCCGCCAACGATCTCGGCCTGACCGATGCCGTGCCGGCACGGGTCACCATTCACACCGACACCCGCCGGCGCGCCATCAAGCTCGACAAGCTGAACATCGAGTTCAAGCAGACCGCACCGAGCCGCCTCTACTGGGCCGGTCGCCCCGCCATGCGCGTCGTGCAGGCGTTGCATTGGCTGAAGGACACCCTGGCCTCCGATCACGACCGCATCCTGGGCCGACTCGCCAAGGTGCTGGCAGACCCGGCTCACGGCGCCGCGATCCGCCAGGACCTGCTCGACGGCTTCAGCGTCATGCCCGCATGGATGCAAAGCCTGGTCCGCGAACTGCCGGGCTGCGACCCGCAGGCGGCATCGACCAGGGCGCCGTCGCCACGCCGTGGCGCGCAACAACCCGTCGCTCGCCGCCGCTCGACAAAACACGCAGAGACCGCCCGTTGAACTCGGCCCTCAACACCGTCATCACCGCGAGCGACGCCGAGCGGCGTGACCTGTTCCTCGCGACCGCCGCTCGCTTGGGCACGGCAGTCCAGAATGTCGAGAAAGACTTCTGGGTCTGCTGGACCCTGGACGCGCTGTTCAACGGCCTGCCGCCAGGCGGACCTCGACTGCTGTTCAAGGGCGGCACCTCGCTCTCCAAAGCGTTTGGCCTGATCACTCGGTTTTCCGAAGACATCGACATCACCGTCTTCCGCGACGACCTGGGACAGGCGACCGACGTGGCCGAACTGGATGCCCTGAGCGGCAAGAAGCGTCGCGCGCGGCTCGACGCCATCCGCACCGCTTGCCAGGCCTACATCGCCGGACCGTTGACGGAGGGGTTCGCACGATTCGCCGCGTCCGTGATTCCGGAAGCACGCTTCCGGTTGGAGCTCGACCCCGAGGACAAAGATGGCCAGACGCTGCTCTTCTGGTATCCCGCCGTCACGGCAATCACCGGCGACTACATCCGCTCAGCGGTCAAGATCGAGTCCGGCGCGAAGTCGGCGCTGGACCCCCACGTTGCGGCGATGGTGACGCCCTATGTGGCGCAGGACCTGCCTGACCAAGACCTGTCCGTAGCCAACGTCACCACGGTGAAGCCCGAGCGCACGTTCTGGGACAAGGTAATGATCCTGCATGGCCTGCGGCAATGGCATGACCGCCGCGGCGAACTGCGACACGGTGGGCAACGCGTATCGCGCCACTACTACGACGTGCACCAGTTGATGCAGGCCGAATCAGCACACGAATGGCAGGCCAATCATGCGCTGGCGATCGACTGCGCCCACCATGCCCGACTGTTCTTCGGCAGCGCCGATCTTGGGCTCGATACTGCGGCGCCTGGAACATTCACGTTGACACCCAGTTCGGCGATGCGAGATGCACTCGCCAGAGACTACGAGGCCATGGCGGGAATGGTGTTCGGCGCGATCCCGCCACTTGATGATGTACTTGCCAGCGCGGACAGATTCGAACAGATAGTCAACCACTATGAAGCCGCATCGCCACAAGGCTCGGCGTCTCCGCGACCGACATGACATGACAGAAATCGCAGCCACCCCGATGCGACGGTTTCTCGATGCGACACTGATATGGTCGCCTTCGTCAATCTGTTGATGGATTCATAGGCAAGCGCACACTGCATGACCACGCTCCTCGCTCTCTACGCCGGTCTTGAGCCCTACACGAAAGTCATCGTGTGGGTGCTCGGCTTGCTGGCTCCGACGGGAGGCCTTTGGAAATGGTGGGCCGTGTACAAAGGTCGAGTCCACGCGAAGGTGCGCGACTTCGGCCCTGCCGCTCTGAAGAGTAATTTCGTGCGGTTCGACATCGAGAACCTGGGCAAAGTGCCGACCTCGCTCGAATTGACGTTCATGATGACCGGGTACTCACCGAAGAAGGAGAAGTTGAAATACTCGTTCCGGATCGAAGACAAGAGTCGCATCCTGCAACCGCACGTGGAACGGGCATTCCTTGCTGCCCACGCCACACCACAGCAGACGGACATCCTCTTCCTCTGGTACACGACCTGGAAGATCAAGTTGACGCACGGTCAACACATCACGCTTCGCTTCCGCAACGCAGAGTTCGTACCGATCGGTTTTTTCAGGCTCCAGTGGGAGTTGCTGGCATTCCGGCTCTTCACGCAGCCGCTGAACGCCAGCACGCCAGCGATAGCGGCACAAACGACCGAAGACGAAGCCCTGCACCTAGGCAAGCCACAACACCCTGACCTGCACAATCACGACCACCGAGTGGCAGTGATCCAGATCAAGGTAGTGAACGGGTCAAAGACCAAGAAGGCACGCATCACAGGAGTCAATGCCTTTGATGTACACGACGAACCGATGCCGATCAGTTGGTCGGACGCAATCGACAACGTCGGGAATCCCGTCTACTGCGGAAATCTCGTCGCAGTCACAGATTCCGCTGTGATCTACCTTCGACACGATCACGGAAACGCACTGAACTTCGCCCGCATCGAAGTGCAGCACAGCCTGCCAGGATCACCAGCTACCGTGACGCACGACGATTGGCACGTAGCCAGTGATCCAAACTTGTTGGCCGGTGCGTAGACTCTTTTGGCGCAGTCGATCAAGCGCCAGTATTCAAAACATCGCATCAAGTGCGGGAGGAGAGGCATCCGGTGTATCTGGCCCAATTGAACATTTCAAACTTCAGGAAACTGCAGAAAGCGGCACTAACCTTTCAACCCGGCTTGAACGTCCTGGTCGGTGCCAACAATGTGGGAAAGACTGCAGTCGTCGATGCGCTGCGGGCCCTGCTGGCGGGACATGACGAACCGTACCCACGGCTCGACATCGACGACGTGCATCACCCCAAGGGTGGCAAGCCCACCGGCGACATCGTCTTCCAGTACGTCTTCCAAGGATTGGATGCGGACGACGAGGCCGATTTCCTTGCGGCGCTCAAACCGAGTGCTGCGGGACACTTGGAGGCGCACATCACCATTCGCTACGCCGGAGCGGACAAGTCGGGCCGGCTGCGCGCCAAGCGCTGGTGCGGCGACCATGAGGATCTGGGCCTGACCACCGACATGATGGAGAACTTGCGCGGGGTGTATCTGCCACCGCTGCGCGATGCGTCGCAAGGTCTCAAGCCGAGCCGTACCAGCCAGCTTGCGCGCTTGTTCCAGCTGCTAGCCGATGACGCGGGCCGCGAGGGCATCAACGTCGTGCTGAAGGCGCTCGACGAAGAACTGAAGAAGCATCTGCCTATCGTCAACACGCACAAGGCGATCAACACCCGACATGGAATCATGCTCGGACCACAGTTGGCCCAGTTGCTGGAAATCGGACTGAGTGCCAGTGACTTCCAGCGCCTGGCTTCGCGCCTGTCACTGCTGGTAGACGCTTTCGAGATCGAGCAGAACGGGCTCGGCTTTAACAATTTGATTTTCATGGCGGTTGTGCTCAGCGAGCTGGCCAAGAACCCCGAAGCCAGCTACCGCAGCCTCATCGTAGAAGAACCCGAAGCGCACTTGCATCCGCAGCTCCAGGCTGTGTTGCTTCGATACCTGGAGACCGTCCAGGCCGCCGATGGCGAGAAGCCGGTGCAGCTCTTCGTCACCAGTCACTCACCCAACTTCGCCAGCATCGCCGATCTCGACAGCCTGACCTGCCTCGTGGACACGGGGGCGACGGTGGAGACCTTCTTTCCGCGAACGATCAGCTTCGACAAGGGCAAGCGCGAGAAACTGGAGCGCTACCTGGACGTGACCCGCGCGGAACTCTTCTTCGCGCGACGGGTGATCTTCGTCGAAGGAGCGGCCGAGCTGATGCTGGTGAGCGTGCTGGCCGAGAAAGCCGGCTTCAAGCTGCGGGAGCATGCTGTCAGCCTGATCAGCGTCGAAGGGTTGAACTTCGATTCGTTCCTGCCGCTTTTCGGGAACAAAGCGCTCAAGATTCCAGTGGCAGTGATCACCGATGCCGACCCGGTCGACGAGCCCGCCGATGGCGGTGAGGCCCAGGCACTGTATCCGGCACCCGGGGATACCCTCAAGGTGTCGGACAACACCGCCAAGATGAAAGGGAGCGAGGATGCCTTCGTCAAGATCTTTCATGGACTGAAGACGTTCGAATACGACCTGGCGCTGCACGCCGACAACCGCACCGCGATGCTGAAGGCATTGAAGGATCTGCATCCGAAGATCGCCGTGACGGTGCAGGCGGACGTCGAAGCTGCAGCAGGCGATGCCGCGAAGGCGCGAGCCCTGTTCACAGGCATGTTCGAGCGCAAGCAGAACAACGTGCAGAAGGGGCGCTTCGGCCAAGCGCTGGCACAAGCCTTCTCTGAACCGGGTGCCGCGTGCATGGTGCCGGAGTACATCCGTGCTGCGATCATGCACGCCTGTCAAGTCGGACCGGCCAAGCCATGACGGCGCTGTCGGTCGAACAGCAGACCATCATCGATGCGCCGCTCGAACCTTTATCCGTGATCGCATGCGCGGGCAGCGGCAAGACGCGCACAGCGGTACGTAGGTTGGTCGAAGTACGCAGACGGCTCGGCGATCACCGTGGTCGAGTTGCGCTGCTGTCGTTTTCCAACGTCGCGGTGGAGACATTTCGCGACAGCTACCACGAGCTCGCGCAGGACTTGCCCGCAAGTATCAGACGCGACCGCGTTGAGATCGACACGTTGGACAGCTTCATCACTAGCAACATCCTGCGCCCGCATGCCTATCGCACAATGGGCGCGGAACAGGCGGCCTTTCTCGTGATGGGCGGCGAGTCCTTCTTGAACGGCTTCACTTTCAAGACGAGCACTTACCCGCTCAACATCACGAAGATGCAGGCGGGCTTCCGCGGCGGAGCTGTCCATTTCTACTACGCCAACAACGATCAGACGTCAGAGCTGAATTTGGCGTATGCGTCAGGCATCGTCAGTCGATTGGGCCGAACGGGTGCATACACCCACAACCTGGGCCGATACTGGTGTCACCGCGTGCTGCTCGAGCAGCCGGCCATTCTGCGCGCGCTCGTGCGGCGCTACCCCTATATCCTGATCGACGAAGCGCAGGACATCGGGACGCTGCATCAGGCGATCCTTGAACAACTGATCGCAGCAGGCTCGCAGATCTCGCTGATCGGCGATCCTCACCAGGGCATCTACGAGTTCGCCGGCGCCGACGGGAAGTTCCTTACCCAGTATGGGCTGCAACCAGGCGTCAAGATCTGCGCGCTGACTCGCAACTATCGATCGGTCCCCGCCATCCTGACGCTAGCCAACAAGCTGTCCACCCGCACCGACACCGCAGAACGGCAGGTACCCGATACGCCGCACGGGGCGTACTTCATTGGATACAAGAATGCCGAGCGGGAGCAACTCATCACGGCATTCCGCGCAGCCATGCTGGCCGCTGGCCTTGCCCCAGAACGCTCGGCGGTTGTCTGCAGAGGACGCGAGCTTGCCGACAAGCTGGCTGGCAACGATGCACCGGCGGGTCAAGGCATCGTGAAGAGCTTTGCGTCGGCCGCGATCCTCCGGGACAAACGGCAGGATTATCTAAACGCATTCAAGATGGTGACCGCTTGCGTAGTCGGCTTGTTGGCCGTTCCGCCTCCGAGCTTGGTGGCGATGATCACCCAGCCCGCACGCTATCCGGAAGCAACGTCGCTGCGTCGCGAGATATGGAGCTTCACGCGCAACCCCGAGACCGGCCTGCCCTCCGCGTCGCTGGCGGCCGATACGCAGTGGCATCCGCTGCTGCTCGCGAGAGCGAAGACCTTGTTGGCGGTGCTCCAGCACAAGTTCGACCTGGTGACGGCGGACAACCTGGGCAACAAGCTGGCAAGGAAAGGGCTGCCCAGTGCCCCGCTGATGGTCGGTGGCGACCTGGCCGCCGCGCAGGATGCACGCATTCGCGTGGACACGGTGCATCGGGTGAAAGGCGAAAGCCTAGATGCGGTGCTCTATCTCGCGTCGAAGGAACACGTCGTATCGCTGCTGGCAGGCGTGAACACCGAGGTCGGCCGCATCGGCTACGTTGCTGTCACGCGCGCCAGGAATCTCCTGTGGCTGGGCGTGCCTGCCAACGCGCTTGGGGAGCTACGGCCCGCTTTGCTTGCCAGTGGTTTCCAGGAAGCTGGCGCTACGGCGGCCGGCAAAGCATGAGCACCTCCACGACGCAGCGGTCAAACAGTGACGTGGGATTGATTCGATCACTACATGCGTCCGGAGGGGTCGAATGAACGAGGGAGCGATGGAAGGGCCCATGCCCACACTGGACCCCACACAGGAGGTGCGGATAGCCGCAATGCACAGGGGCTTTCTATACCAGCACCTTTACGCCGTTGGCTGTCTGTTCCAAGCCGCCGCCGCCGGGGTTGCCTCAGTCGTCGTGGAACGCGATGAGGACGTGGAGGTCGTTCTGCCGTTACGCCGCATCTACGTGCAAGTGAAGAGCCGGTCACAACCCATCATTCCCAGCGACATCGATTCAGCTCTTGCGCGGTTTTCGCGCCTGCGTACAGAACACACCGAAGGGCGCCGCGAAGGGGCTGCGCACTTTGTGATCGTTGCAAACCAGCCCCCAGGACCCGCATTGGCGGCCTTGATCGCCGGCGCATCGCTTGAAGGCGACACTCAGATTCTCTATCCTGGGCAACCCGTTCCAGCAAGTCTAGGTGCGCTGCCTCCGGCATGGAGCAGCCTCGACGAAGCAGTCCGGTGGTGTACGGCGCAGGCCGCATCGGTGCCCCACGCGATGCTGGTTCCCGAATCGCTTGTGTGGAAGCTAGCGGGGCTTGTAATGTCCGCAGCGACAGGGCAGATGCATCGAGGCGGGCACGCGTTCGCGATAGAGACGCTACCCGACCTGTTTGAGCAGTTGCTGGTTCAGCTCCAAGACTTTCCGGCGCCGCTGCTTTCCTATCGGCCGCAGATCGACGAGCCTGACATTGACACTGGCGCGCGCTTACGGCTCATCTGCGGCTTTTCCGGCGCGGGCAAAACATCGTGGGCGTCCCAGGCGGCGGCGCACTCCACAGAGAGCTGCGTCTATTTCAATGCCAGCGACACACCAGGAACAGCGCTGGCCAGTTCTCTGGTACGAGAACTTGCGGCCAACCTTGTGGGGGCGGCCCCTGATGTCCTGCGACAGGTGTTGATGCCAGGCGCATCAGGCATCGACTCCCTGCGCAGCCTAGACGTATACCTCACGACGCAGGGTCGCTCGCCAATCATCGTGATCGACAACGCCCACCAGGTCCCTGCAGACAACATCCATGTGGCGCTCGGAGCAACGGCTAACCTGCGCTTCTTGCTGTTGTGCCAACCGGGAGGCTCGACACGGGAATTGGAAGCGCTCTTAGGTATCAGCCGCGAAACGCTCCGTGGTTGGGATCTAGACACGCTGGCCAGTGAAGTTGTCGGGATCGGTGCGAGAGGCAGTGCTGAGACGATGGGACGGCTCAGTCAGCTGACGGCTGGCATGCCGCTGTTCGTGCAGAGCGCGGCCCGACTTGCGGTGCACGACTACGCTGGCGACGCGGCTCAACTCTGCGATGCGCTGGCGACCCAAGCAAACATTGGCGAGACGTCGCAGGAAGTCATTCTCGCGCGCACCTTTGACGGACTTCCAAGTCGCACCCAGGATGCCGTGGCGGTGTTGAGTCTGGCTGATGTGGTCTTGAAGCTGGAGGAGGTCAATACGCTGCTCTCGGTGTCTCTGGGACTCAGCGTGCCGATGGTTGCAGCGGTGATCCGCATGCTCCGACCCCTCGGGGTAGTCGAGATCTTTGGTGGCCAGCAGTTGAAGATCCATGACGCGATGCGCCTGCTCGGAGGGCGACATTTGGCACTCATGGCACCGGAGGACTTGCTTCGGGCGAGAAGCGCTCTGAGGGAAGTGCTGTCCGCATCGCTTACGGAAGAGAGAGATGCCTCGCGCCTCTCACTCTTTGTGAGAACTCTTGTTGCGCTCAAGGAAATTGAGACCATCATCGAGTTCGCAGGCGACGAGATGTTTCATGAAATGGGATTCGGTGATGTGTTCCTAGCCAGCCTGGAAGCGGCAGCCGCCTCTACCGAAGTCGAGCCCGAGCAACGCTTCTGGGCACTGGATGGACTGGTGTTCGCGAAACTCAAGTCCAACGATATCGCATCCTTGCCAGAACGTCTGTCGAGGATGCAGGAACTGCTCGACGCGCATGCGTTACCAGATTCCGCCCGGCTGGCACTTGGGATGAAGCGGATGCTGTTGAAAGCCCAGCATCGTGATCTCGCGGGCGTCCGAGCAAGCATTCGCGAGTTGGTCGAAAGCGTGCCCGACTCTCAGCGGCATCAACGCATCCTCAAGTACAACGCGGCCACCGCCCTGTGGCGACTGGGGGCGCGGGCAGAAGCGGAACGCTTGGTGGACGAAGTGATTCCCGGGTACCTCGACGCACTCGGGATCAGTGAGGCTTGGATCTTCGGAAAGTCGCTGGAGCAATTGCGTCCTCTGCTGGATCTGAGCGAAAGCAGCATGGACGATGTCAAACACCTCGCCGATGCGCTGGAACTCCGCTCGATTCTGCTAAAGGATCGCGGAACGGATCCGGGTCTCTGGCGGCTCTTCGCAATGAAGTTCTATTCGCTGCTGGGCGCGGTGGACTCAGCAGTGCGTGTCGGACAGGATGTTGCTGACGATCATGTGGCACGGCACGACTTCATCAGTGCGCGTGAGGTTATCGAGCAGCATGTGCTTCCGTTTGCCGAGCACTACCGAATGCTTGGACGCATCGTCGCAATACGCAGTCAGTACGCGGTCGTCCTAGCCTACTGTCGCGATTTTCGGGCAGCCGAGCAGGAGATCGAACGGTTGGAGGCGTACGCCGGCGGATTCTCAGAAGAGCAGCGGAGGGAGATCGATGGCCAGGCGGCGCTAATCGCCGATCTTCGTACTGGCAACGGTCCAGAGCAGCGGCGCGCCTTCGTGTCCCAGCCGAGGCCGCCAGTTGTCGAACAGCACCGCCGCCTTCAGGCGAAGGTCGGCCGCAACGACCCGTGTCCCTGTGGCTCCGGACTAAAATTCAAGAAGTGTCATGGATAAACGCGGCGTTGCCAAAAGCGCCGACACCTGCTAATTCACGCCGCAGTGATCGAGCCGCGTCACCATGCCTTCATCTTGAATAGGCGACCCTGTTCGTTTTCATCGTGCAACGTCAGGACGATCTCCTCAGCCGCAAACACCGGCTCGTCGCCAGTGCGAACAGGTAGGTCCGAAACGATCTGCGTGATGACCGGTTGATGGCCGAGGTCTGCATAGCGGCGTATGACGGCCAGCAGGTTCTCCCGCGTGCGGTCTGCTCTCAAAGAGAACGCCGATGGTGTTCATTGGCGTCTTCACTTTCCGGGGCCGCGCAGCGCCTCGGGTCTTCAGATGCCCTCCGGCTGGCAACGCCGTCGAATCTGGCAATATTCTGGCAATGACGCCGGAAAGAAAAAAGCACCTAGAGCAGAAACTGCGCTAAGTGCTTGATTCATCTTAATATTTTGGTGGGCCCTGAGTGACTCGAACACTCGACCTACGGATTAAGAGTCCGCTGCTCTACCAACTGAGCTAAGAGCCCCACATTCTTCGAAACCGGTACCGCTTGCGCTGCGTGTCGTTCAACTGGTGGGTTGTGCGGGGCTCGAACCCACGACCAATAGATTAAAAGTCTACTGCTCTACCAACTGAGCTAACAACCCGGCAAGCCTTCGATTATAGCTGGCTTTCTTCCCCGGTCATTTTTGCGCTGCCGCAGATTCTAGCGCAAGACTGGCGAGCACCATGCCGAACGTTGCGGTCACGCCGACACTCGAGCCGTAGCCGTGGCAGTTCAGGCTGCTGTCGGTCGTGGCGTCGGTCGAATCAGCCACCTCGCAGACCTCGCTCGGCGCCATCACCGCCTCGCGCGAGAACACACAGCGAACGCCGATCTTGCCGCTGCGCGCCGCACCATGCTGCTTGCGCAGGCGTTGGCGCAGCGAGGCGAGCAGCGGGTCGTGCGTGACGAGGCCGAGGTCGTCGACCTGCACGGCATGCGGTTGGCGCTTGCCGCCGGCCGCGCCGGCGATCACGAGCGTGCTGCGAGTGCTCAGCGCCCACGCGGCCATCACCGTCTTCGCGCGCACCTGGTCGCAGGCGTCGATCACCGCCGCGGCTGGCTGCGGTGGCGCCAGCGCCGCCCAGTTGGCCTCATCGACAAATTCCTCGATGCAGTTCACGTCGCAGCCCGGGTGGATGCCCTGGATGCGATCGCGCAGCGCCAGGACCTTGGCCTGCCCGATCGTGGCGCTGGTGGCCTGGATCTGCCGGTTGATGTTGGACTCGCTGACATGGTCCAGATCGATCAGCGTCAGGCCCGCGACACCGCTGCGTGCCAGCGCCTCGGCACACCAGGAGCCGACTCCGCCGACACCGACGATGACGAAGCGCGCGGCGCGGATGCGCGCATAGGCCGCATCGCCATAGAGGCGCCGCAGCCCGCCGAAGCGGCGCTCGAGATCGACGGCCTCGTCTTCCATCACGCGGCGCGCTCGACGCGCCAGACCTGATAGCGCAGCGCCGCAACCGCACCAGCCAAGATCGCCGCGACCGCGACGAAGCTCGTGAGGCTCAGCGTCGACAGGCCCGACAGCCCCTGCCCGACCGTGCAGCCCAGCGCCGTGACGCCGCCCACGCCCATCAGCAGCGCGCCGATCAGGTGGCTGGCGGTGTCCGACGCATCGCGAAATCCTTCCCAGCGGAAGCGCTTGCTGAGCACCGCGTAGGCGCCCGATCCGAGCACGACGCCGGCCACGCTGACGATGCCGACGGTCAGCAGCTTGGCCTTGTCGCTGAAGAACATCAGCCAGTCCAACGCGTACGCCACCGGCGCCACAAAGCTGAGCGATTCCATGCGATGCGAGTTGGTCGAGACGAAGGCCTCCTGCAAGGTGTTCGGGTCTTCGGCGACATGGCCGAGCCGCCCCGACACCCACCACACGCCGACGATCACGGCACCGACGCCGAAGCCGGCCAGCAGGTTGTCGGCGCTGCGGCCTTCGGCGCGCGAAAGCGCCCAGACGACGAGCGCTCCGCCGAGCGCCAGACCAAGCACCGCAGCCAGCGTTGTCTTCGCGACACCGGTGCCGGCCGCGAGCAGCGAGGGCAGATCCTGCCCGGTGGTCAAGGTGATCGCGACCTTGTCGACGGTCTCGACACGCGCGACCGCGGTGATGCCCTTCAGCGTCGCGAACGCGGTCACACCGAGCACGACGAAGACCACGAGCGACTTCAGATTGCCACCGCCGATGCGCACCAGCGTCTTGCTGCCGCAGCCCGAGGCCAGCACCATGCCGAAGCCAAAGAGCGCGCCGCCGACGAGCGCCGAAAGCCACACGAAGCGCGGGCCGCCGTAGATGCTCTTGCCGGCATCGAGCCAACCGATCGCGACCATCAGGTTGAAGCCGATCATGGCCACGCCCATCGCCATGACCCACATGCGCATGCGCGTCCAGTCGCCCATCGTGACGATGTCGGAGACGGCACCCATCGTGCAGAAGTGGGTGCGCTGCGTGATCGCGCCGAGCACCACGGACAGGCTGAACGTGGCCCACAGCACCAGCGAGGCCACGGCCTGTATGTCGATGTCTTGCATGCCCGCATTTTACGAGCGGGCTGCGTACAGGCCTCGCAGGCCCGCTATCTATCGCCGTCTACTTCAGCGACGCAAGGCGTTCCTTGCCGGCTTGCGCGGCCTCCGACTGCGGGTAGGCCTTCAGCAGTTCGTCGATCGTGCGGCGTGCGGACTTGGTGTCCTTCAGCTCGGCTTGGCAGTTCGCGATCGCGAGCAAGGCCTCGGGTGCCTTCGCGCTGTCGGGCGCAGCGCTGACGAGCGAGCGGAACGACGCGATCGCCTCCTTGTACTGGCGGCTGCCGTACTGCGCGTTGCCGAGCCAGAACAGCGCCGACTCGCCGTAGCCGCTGCTCGGGTAGCGCTTGCGAAACGCGGTCAGCGCGTTCGCGGTGCCGGCGAAGTCGCTCTTGCGCAGCAGCTCCATCGCCTCGTCGTACTGGCGCTTCTCGTCGGGTTCGGCGCTGAACTCCTTGCCGTCCACGCTGACCTTCTGCGGCTCGAACCGGCGCATGCGATCGTCCAGGCCGCTTTGCAGATCCTTCTGCTTGCGCTGCATGTCCGCCACCGCGCGCGCCAGCTCTTCGTTCTGGCCGCGCAGCTTGGCGTTGTCGCCGCGCATCTGCTCGAGCTGGTTGTTCAGGTCGAGCAGGCTGCGCTTGAGCTGGTTGATCTGCTCGGTCACCTCGGCCTGCCCAGTGCGCTGGCGTTCGGCGCCTTGTTCGATCTTCTGCCGGATGTCGAGGATCGCGCGGCGGGCCTCGTCGTCGTCGAAGAGGCCCGCGTGCGCGGCCGGCGTGGCCAGGGCCGCACCGAGCCACAAGACGCCGGCGGCAAGGCGTGCCGCGCGCGAAGGCCGGGACTGCATGGCGCTCTTCACCGGTAGTTCAGTTCGGCGCGGCGGTTCTTGGCCCACGCCGCTTCATCGCTGCCCTGCACCGCCGGGCGCTCCTTGCCGAAGCTGACCGCCTCGACCTGCGCCGTGCCCGCACCCAGCAGCGCGAGCGACTTGGCGACCGCCTCGGCGCGCTTCTGGCCGAGCGCGAGGTTGTACTCGCGACCACCGCGCTCGTCGGTGTGGCCTTCGACCTGCAGGTGCTTCTTGCGGTCGGCGGCGAGTGCCTTGGCATAGCCGTCGATGAGGCCGCGGTACTCGTCCTTCACCACGTAGCTGTCGAAGTCGAAATAGATCACGCGGCCGGAGCCGGCGCTGTCGTTCGCGCCCTTGGTCAGGTCGACCGGCTCGACGCGGCTTTGGCCCGCACCGCCGGTGCCGGCGCCCGCGGCCGTTCCGGCCGGCGTGCCGGTGCGGGTTTCGACCGGCACGTTGCTGTCCAGCGGGACGCTGGAGCAACCGGCGAGCAGCGCGGCCGTGAACACGGCGAACAGCGCACCGCGTTGGAAGAGCGATTGTTTGACATTCATGATGGGTCGTTCCTTGTCGTTGATCATCTTTTTCATGGCTCGCAGCGCCGGCGACTAGCGTCCGTATGGACCCCAGGCCGGCTCGCGCACATCCGCGGTGGTCGAGAGCAGTCTCGCCTTGATCTTGCCATCGAGCGTGGTGGTCATCAACACATCGCGCCCCTGGGCGCGCGACGCGTAGATGATGAGCCGGCCGTTCGGCGCGAAGCTCGGGTGCTCGTCGTCGCTGGTGTCGGTGAGCGCGACCGGCTGCGCGTTCGCGCTGGCCAGGTCGAGCGTGTGCAGCCGGAACGCCCCGCCGACGCGCGAGATGTAGGCGAGCGTGCGGCCGTCGGGGCTGATCGACGGGCTGATGTTGTAGTTGCCGCTGAAGGTGACGCGCTCGGCGTTGCCGCCGTTCAGCGTCGTGCGGTAGATCTGCGGGCCGCCGCCGCGGTCGCTGACGAAGTACAGGCCGCGGCCGTCGGGCGCGAACGTCGCCTCGGTGTCGATCGCGTTGCTGCTGGTGAGCTTGCGCACGACGGTACCGGCGCGATCGACCAGGAAGATCTGCGAACCGGTGTCGCGCGACAACGTGACGGCCAGCATCTGCCCGTCCGGCGACCAGGCCGGGGCGCTGTTCGAGCCGCGGAAGTTCGCAATCTCGCGGCGCGAGCCGGTGGCGGTGTCCTGCGTGTAGACGACCGCCTTCTGGCGCTCGAACGACACGTAGGCGAGCTGCTTGCCGTCGGGCGACCAGGCCGGCGAGATGATCGGCTCGGCGCTCGTCAGCGCGACCTGACCGCCCTCGCCATCGGCATCGGCGACGCGCACGGTGTAGCGCCCGCCGCCCTTGGTGACGTAGGCGATGCGGGTCGAGAACACGCCCTTGTTGCCGGTGAGCTTCTCGTAGATCGTGTCGGCGATGCGGTGCGCCGCGAGCCGCAGGTCGCCGGCCTCGACCGCCGTGCTCTGGCCGGCGAGCACGGTGCCCTTGACGACATCCCAGAGCTTGAAGCGCACGTCGAAGCGGCCGTCGGCGAGCCGGGTGATTGAGCCCGCCGCGAGCGCGTCGGTGGCGCGGCTGCGCCATTCGGTGAACACCGGCGCGCTGTTCTCGTCGAGCGCGCCGGGCGCGTCGACATTGCGGAACTGGCCGCTGCGTTCGAGGTCGGCACGCACGATCGCCGAGATCGACAACGACGGCGTCGCCCGATCTTCGTCACGAAACTTTGCAATCGCGATCGGCAGCTGCGTCGCGCCGACCCCCGAGATCTCGACCCGGAACTGGGCCTGTGCCGGCAGCGCGAGCGCCACGAGCAGCGTGGCGGACAGCAGGTGGAGCGAGCGTCTGTGGATGAACATGAGGTGGCCTGATCCTGTTTTCACGTGTTTGGTTCAATGCGGCTGCGCGAGCAGGCTCATTTTCAGATAGCGGTAGTAGGTGTTCTCGGCCACATAGATGGCGAGCACGAAGCCCAGCCGCCCGTCCAGGAAACCGCGGTGCAGGATATAGCAGCGCAGAAAGGCCCAGAGCCCATGCGCCAGCGCCGGCGCCAGCCCGCCGGTGCTCCCCGAGGCGACCTTGTCGACGGCACGGCCCGAGCTGTAGCGGTTCATCTTGTCGAGCGCACCCTCCAATGTCGGCATGCTGTGATGCAGCAGTTCACCGCTCAGGCGCCGGACCTGCCCGTCGACGATCAGCCGCTCGTGCACCCGGTCGTCCGAGAAGCGACCGGCCCCGCGTCTGAACAGGCGCAGCACCCGGTCAGGGTACCAGTCGCCATGGCGCATCCACTGGCCGCAGAAGTTCGAAAGGCGTGAGAGCTCGTAACCGACCGTGGCCGATTCAGCGGCCATCAGCACCTGCCCGATGCTGGCCGCGAGCTCCGGCGTGACGCGCTCGTCCGCGTCGATGCTGAACACGAACGCCCCGGTGGCCAGCCCCAGCGCGCGGTTCTTCTGAGCCCCGAAGCCCGGCCAGTCGGGCGTGACGACGACGTGCGCGCCCAGGCTGCGCGCGATCTCGGCCGTGCCGTCGGTGCTGCCCGAATCGACGACGATCCATTCGTCGGCGAACGCGACCGAAGCC